>Ga0209061_1000119_pt1 | contig 264902 bp, 231 predicted proteins | sample Coa_R1_10_FD_187157 | JGI IMG/M metagenome (GOLD analysis project Ga0209061, IMG submission 187157) | Surface soil microbial communities from Centralia Pennsylvania, which are recovering from an underground coalmine fire - Coalmine... | ecosystem: Environmental > Terrestrial > Soil >... | reverse complement strand
CCGACGTGCCGGAGTCGGCCGACTGGTGGAACGCCGCCTACCTGATCATGTGGGGCTCGAACCTGCCGGTCACCCGTACCCCGGACGCGCACTTCATGACCGAGGCCCGGTACCGCGGGCAGAAGGTGGTCGCGGTCAGCCCGGACTACGCGGTGAACGCCAAGTTCGCCGACGAGTGGATCGCCCCGCGCCCGGGGACCGACGGGGCGCTGGCGATGGCGATGGGCCACGTGATCCTCGCCGAGTTCTTCCGCGACCGCCAGGTCCCGCGCTTCACCGGGTACGTGACCACCTACACCGACCTGCCGTTCCTGGTCACGCTGCGCGAGCGCGCGCCCGGGGCCGGGACCGGTGCGGCCGAACCGGAGTACCTGCCGGAGCGGTTCCTGACCGCCGCCGACCTGGGCGGCGAGGCCGCGGTCCAGGACGCGGCGGAGTGGAAGCCCGTCCTGCTGGACGCTTCGACGGGTGAGCCGGCGGTGCCCAACGGGTCGCTCGGATTCCGGCACACCGCGTCCGGGGAGGGCCGGTGGAACCTGGACCTCGCGGGCGCCAGCCCGCTCCTCACGCTGCACTCCGCCGGCGCGCCGGCCGTGCGCGTCGCGCTGCCGCGGTTCGACGTGGGCGGGCCCGGCGGCGGCGAGATGATCCGCGGCGTCCCGGTCCGCCAGGTCGCCGGGCGCCTCGTGACCACCGTCTTCGACCTGCTGCTCGCCCAGTACGGGGTGGCCCGTGACGGGCTGCCGGGTGACTGGCCGGCCGGATACGACGACCCGAGTCCCTACACCCCGGCCTGGCAGGAGGCGATCACCTCGGTCCCCGCGGCCACCGTGACGCGCATCGCCAGGGAGTTCGCCGCCAACGCGGAGCGATCCGGGGGCCGCTCGATGATCACGCTGGGGGCGGGCGCCAACCACTGGTTCCACTCCGACCAGATCTACCGGGCGATCCTCGCTCTGGTGATCCTCACCGGCTGCCAGGGCGTGAACGGCGGCGGCTGGGCGCACTACGTCGGCCAGGAGAAGTGCCGTCCGTTCGGCGGATGGGCGCAGATCGCCTTCGGGCTGGACTGGGCCAGGCCGCCACGCCAGATGGCCGGCACGACGTTCTGGTACCTGGCCACCGACCAGTGGCGCTACGACGGCTTCGGCGCCAGCGAGCTCGCCTCGCCGCTTGGCCGCGGGATCTTCCGCGGCGAGGCGCTCGCCGACTGCGTGGTGCGGGCCAGCGAGCTCGGCTGGACCCCCGCCTACCCGGCGTTCGACCGCAACCCCCTGGAGCTGGCCGACGCGGCCCGGGCAGCCGGCGCGGACCCGGGGGAATTCGTCGCGTCCGAGCTCGCCGCGGGCAGGCTGCGGCCGGCCTGCGCCGACCCCGACGCGGAGGAGAACTGGCCGCGGGTGCTGACCGTGTGGCGGGCCAACCTGCTCGGCTCCTCCGGGAAGGGCAACGAGTACTTCCTGCGGCACCTGCTCGGCACCGACGCCGCCGTGCGGGCGGAGCAGGCGCCGCCGGGCCGCCGCCCGCGGCGGGTCCGCTGGCGCGAACCCGCGCCCGAGGGCAAGCTCGACCTGCTGGTCAGCCTCGACTTCCGGATGACCAGCACCGGGCTCTTCTCTGACGTGCTGCTGCCGGCCGCCACCTGGTATGAGAAGCACGACCTGTCCAGCACGGACATGCACCCGTTCGTCCACGCCTTCAACGCCGCGATCGCCCCGCCCTGGGAGGCACGGTCCGATCACGAGGCGTTCACCGCGCTGGCGCGGTCGTTCAGCGCCCTCGCCGCCCGGCACCTGGGCACCCGGTGGGATCTGGTGACCACGCCGCTGCTGCACGACACCCCGGGGGAGACCGCGCAGCCGGGTGGCCGGGTGCCCGACGCGGAAGGCACCCGGCCGGCGCCCGGCGTGACCATGCCCTCGGTCACCCTGGTGCGGCGGGACTACGGCGCGGTCGCGCAGATGATGACCGCGCTCGGCCCGGACGTCGAGCGCCTCGGCACCACGGTCAAGGGGGTCACGCTGCGGCCGGCGGCGGAGGTGGAGCGGCTGGCCCGGGTCAACGGCACGGCCCGGGGCGGGATCGCCGACGGCCGGCCCAGCCTGGAGCGGGCCGAGCAGGTGTGCGAGGCCATCCTCGCGCTGTCCGGCACCACCAACGGCAGCCTGGCCGTGGCGGGCCTGGCCGAGCTGGAGCGGCGGACCGGGATGCCGCTCGCCGACCTGGCCGGGGACGTCGCCGGGCGCCGGATCACGTTCGCCGACACCCAGTCCCGGCCGCAGCCGGTGATCACCTCCCACGAGTGGTCGGGCAGCGAGCACGGCGGGCGGCGCTACTCGCCGTTCACGATCAACACGGAGCGGAAGAAGCCGTGGCACACGCTCACCGGGCGGATGCACTTCTTCCTCGACCACGACTGGATCGCCGAGTACGGCGAGTGGCTCCCCGCCTACCGGCCGCCGCTCGACCTCGGCGCGCTGCTCGGCGACCCGCGGCGCGGCGGCGACGGCAGCGCCGAGGTGGTCGTGCGGTACCTGACGCCGCACTCGAAGTGGTCGATCCACTCCGAGTACGCCGACAACCTGCTCATGCTCAGCCTGTCCCGGGGCGGGCCCGACCTGTGGATGAGCCCGGCGGACGCGGCGAGGATCGGCGTCGCCGACAACGACTGGATCGAGGCGTACAACCGCAACGGGGTCGTGGTCGCCCGCGCCGTGGTCAGCCACCGGATGCCCGCCGGGACCGTGTACCTGTACCACGCCAAGGACCGGACGGTCGACGTGCCGCGGTCGGAGATCTCCGGCCGCCGCGGCGGGATCCACAACAGCCTCACCCGGATCCTGCTCAAGCCCACGCACCTGATCGGCGGCTACGCCCAGCTGTGCTACGGGTTCAACTACTACGGCCCGACCGGCAACCAGCGCGACGAGATCACCGTGATCCGGCGCCGCTCGCAGGAGGTGGAGTACTGATGCGCGTCATGGCCCAGTACGGGATGGTCATGAACCTGGACAAGTGCATCGGCTGCCACACCTGCTCGGTCACCTGCAAGCAGGCCTGGACCAACCGGCCGGGCCTGGAGTACGCGTGGTTCAACAACGTGGAGACCAGGCCGGGTCTCGGCTACCCGCGGCGGCACGAGGACCAGGACCGGTGGAAGGGCGGCTGGGCGCTCGACCGCAGGGGGCGGCTGCGGCTGCGCTCCGGCGGCCGGGCCAGGCGGATGCTGCGGATCTTCGCCAACCCGGACCTGCCCTCGCTGCGCGACTACTACGAACCGTGGACCTACGACTACGACGCGCTGGCGGGCGCGCCGCTGTCGGAGCACACCCCGGTCGCCCGGCCGGTCTCGCTGGTGGACGGGCGCCCCATGAAGATCGAGTGGTCCGCGAACTGGGACGACGACCTGGCCGGGGCGCCGGAGCACGCGCCGGGCGACCCGATCCTGGCCAGGGTCTCCCAGCGGGTCCGCATGGAGTTCGAGAGCGCGTTCATGTTCCACCTGCCGCGGATCTGCGAGCACTGCCTGAACCCGTCGTGCGTGGCCTCGTGCCCGTCGGGGGCGATGTACAAGCGGGCCGAGGACGGGATCGTGCTGGTGGACCAGGACCGCTGCCGGGGGTGGCGGTTCTGCGTGTCGGGCTGCCCGTACAAGAAGGTGTACTTCAACCACCGGACCGGCAAGGCGGAGAAGTGCACGTTCTGCTTCCCGCGGGTCGAGCTCGGCCAGCCGACGGTCTGCTCCCAGACCTGCGTCGGACGGCTCCGCTACGTCGGGCTGGTGCTGTACGACGCCGACGCGGTCCTGGCGGCCGCGTCGGTGCCCGGCCCGCGGGACCTGCTGGACGCGCAGCGGTCGGTGTTCCTCGACCCGGCGGACCCGCGGGTGGCGGCGCAGGCGCTCCGGCAGGGGATCCCGGCGGACTGGGTCGAGGCGGCCCGCCGCTCCCCGGTCTATGCGCTGATCTGCCGCTACCGGGTGGCCCTGCCGCTGCACCCGGAGTACCGCACGCTGCCGATGGTCTGGTACATCCCGCCGCTGTCCCCCGTGGCGGACGCGCTGCGCGACACCGGGCACGACGCCGAGGACCGGGGGAACCTGTTCGCCGCGATCGAGGCGCTGCGGATCCCGGTGGAGTACCTCGCCGGCCTGTTCACCGCGGGTGATCCCGAGCCCGTCACCGCCGCGCTGCGGACGCTCGCCGCGATGCGCGCCCACATGCGCCGGATCAACCTCGCCGAGGAGGCCGACCCGTCGATCGCCGCGGCCGTCGGCATGACCGGCGGGCAAATCGAGGAGCTGTACCGGCTGCTGGCGATCGCCAGGCAGGAGGACCGGTTCGTGATCCCGCCCGCGCACGTCGAGCACGCCGCCGCTGACGGCCTGCCCGGCTGCGCGGCCGGCGGCCCGGCCGCCCGGCCCGGTGGCGCCCGGGCCGCCCGCCGCGCGGCAGGTGCCCGGTGACGGCGCGGCGCGCCGCCACGCCGGCCAGCCCGGTCGCCTGGGCGGCCCTGTCGGCTCTGCTGCGCTACCCGGACGAGGAGCTGGTCGCGGACCTGCCGGTGATCACCGCGGCGGCCAGCCGGCTCCCGCCCTCCGCGGCAGCCCCGCTGGGTCGGCTCGCCGCGCACCTGGCCGGCCGGCCGCTGCTGCGCCTGCAGGCCGACTACGTCGCCACGTTCGACCTGAAGCGACGCTGCAGCCTGCACCTGACCTGGTACCTGCACGGCGACACCCGCCGCCGCGGCCAGGCGCTCTGGCGGTGCTCGCAGGCCTTCCGGCAGGCAGGGTTCACGGTGGCCGGCGGCGAGCTGCCCGACTACCTTCCCGCGATCCTGGAGCTGGCCGCCAGCGGCGGCCAGGATGCCGCGATCGCAATGCTGGCCGGGCACCGGGCCGGCCTGGTGCTGCTCGGCGAGGCGCTCGCCTCGCTCGGCTCGCCCTACGCGGGGGCGGTCGAGGTGCTGCGGGCCCTGCTGCCCGACGACGAGCGCGGCGCGCGGGAGGCGGCGGCCCTGGCAGCGCGGCTGGCGATGACGGGGCCGCCGGCCGAGCTGGTCGGGGCGGTGCCGCCCGCCGGGGCGGGCGCGCCGCGGCCCGGCGGAGGGGGCCAGGGGTGAGCACGTTCGCGTGGGTCGTCTACCCCTACATCTGCCTGACCTCGTTCGTCCTCGGCCATCTGTGGCGCTACCGGCATGACAAGTTCGGCTGGACGAGCCGCTCCTCCGAGCTTTACGAGAAGCGGATCCTGGCCTGGGGCTCGCCGCTGTTCCACTTCGGCATCCTCGGGGTGCTCGCCGGCCATCTCGTGGGCCTGCTCGTCCCGGAGTCCCTGACCCGCGCGATCGGCATCTCCGAGCGCGCCTACCACCTGGTCGCGGTCGGCCTGGGGACCGCCGCCGGGCTGGCCACCGTCAGCGGGCTGGGCCTGCTGGTCTGGCGCCGGAGGTTCACCCGGTCGGTGCTGCGCGCCACCTCGCCCGGCGACAAGGCCATGTTCGCGCTGCTCGCCGTGGTCATCGGGCTGGGCATGGTCAACACCGTCGGGGTCGGCCTGCTCGGCCTCGGCGGGCACCCGGCTGGCTACGACTACCGCGCGACCGTGGCCGTGTGGCTCCGTGACGTGCTGCTGCTCCATCCGAGCGCGGCGCCGATGGCCCGGGCGCCGTGGAGCTTCCAGTGGCACGCGATCGCGGCGTTCCTGCTGCTCGCGGCCTGGCCGTACACCCGGCTGGTGCATGTGCTCGCGGTGCCGGCCGGCTACCTGGCCCGGCCGTACATCGTCTACCGCACCCGCGCGCCGCAGGGCGCGGCGCGCGCGCCGCGCCGGGGCTGGGACCGGCCGGGCTGGGACCGGCCGGGACAAGCCCGGCCCGCGCCGCGGGCGGGCATGCCGCCCCGCCCGGGACGCTAGCGCCGTGCGGGCCGGGCCGGAGGGGCCGGCGGCTTCCTGGGCGCGCCGGGCCGCCTGGCACCGGCGAGCTGCGCTGCTGCCGCTCGGCTACCTCGCCGCGGCGCTGGTGACGGCGCCGCTCGCCGCGGCCGGGCTGGTGAGCGGCTGGCTCGTCCTGCACCTGGTGCTGCTTGGCGCCGCCACCAACGCGATCGTGGTGTGGAGCGCCCACTTCGCGGCTGCCGTGCTGCGGGCGCCCGCGCCGGCGCGCCGGCCGGCGGAGGCGGCCAGGCTCGCCGTGCTGAACGCGGGGATCGCCGCGGTGCTCGCCGGGGGAGCCGCCGGCGCGCCGGCGACCGCGATCGCCGGCGCCGCCGTGGTGTTCGCGGCGATCGCCGCCCACCTGGCCGCGCTCGCCGCTGCGCTGCGCCGCGCGCTTCCGGCGAGGTTCGCGGTGACCGTGCGCTACTACCTGCTGGCCGGGCTGGCCCTGCTCACCGGGATACCGGCCGGGGCGTGGATGCTCGCGCTGCCCGACTCCGAGCGCCCGCGCCTGCTGCTCGTCCACGCCCAGGTGAACGTGCTCGGCTGGGTGGGGATCACGGTCCTCGGCACGTTCCTGACGCTGTGGCCGACCGTCCTGCGGACCCGGCTCCCGCCGGGCGCGGAGCGGGCCGCCCGGCTCGGCCTGGGGCTCGACGCCGGCGGCCTGGCCATGCTCGCGGCCGGGTCCGGGCTCTGGCTGCGCCCGCTGATCGGCGCCGGGCTGGCCGTCTTCGCCGGCGGCGCGGCCGCGGCGCTGGCGCCCGCGGTGCGCGCGGCCCGCAGCCACCCCCCGGACTCGTTCGCCGCGCTGTCGATGGCGGCCGGAGCCTGCTGGCTGCTGGCCTGCCTCGGCTGGGACGCCTGGGCGCTGCTGACCGCGCCGGGCCCGGTCACCGCTGCGGGCCGGTTCGACTCGCTCTCGCTCGCCCTGGCCGCCGGATTCGCGGCTCAGGTGATCGCCGGGGCGCTCGCCCACCTGCTGCCGATGGCGCTCGGCGGCGGCCCGGCGGCGGTCCGCCAGAACACGGCGAGCCTTGGCCGGCTCGGCCGCGCCCGGGTCGCGGCGGCGAACGCGGGCCTGGTCGCGCTGCTCTGGCCCGCTCCCGCGGCGCTGCGGGCCGCCGGGCTCGGCGCGTTCACCCTCGCGCTCGCCCTGTTCCTCGGCCCGGCCCTCGCGCTGCTGCGGCGAGCCGGGCGGCGGGCTCGCCCCGGCCGGCGCGCCGGCCGGGGATGGCTCCGGTAGCCTTCGGGTGGGCAGGACGGCAGGGGGCGGGGCTGATGAACGCGGGGCCGGCGGGCGAGGCGGGCGAGGCGGGCGAGGCCGCAGTCGCCCGGGCTCGCGCTGAGATCGCGGCGTGCGGCCGGGAGCTGCTCGCCCGCGGGCTGCTCAGCCAGACCGCGGGGAACCTGAGCGTCCGAGTCGGCGGCCAGTTCTGCATCACGCCGTCGGCGATGGAGTACGACCGGATCATCCCGGCCGACGTCGCCGTGATCGGGCTGGACGGCCGCCAGCTCGGCGGCGCGCGGCGGCCTTCCTCGGAGACGCCGCTGCACCGCGCGATCTACGCGAGCCGGCCCGACGCCGGGGCGATCGTCCATGCCCACTCGCCGTACGCGACCACGCTGGCGATCCTCGGCGAGCCGATCCCGGCGGTCCATTACATGATCGCGGCGACCGGCTCGACCCGGGTCGAGGTCGCCGGGTACGCGACCTACGGGACCGCGGAGCTGGCCCGGGCCGTGGCCGACGCGTTCCCCGCCCCGGCCCGCGCGGTGCTGCTCGCCAACCACGGCATGGTGGCGGTCGGGGCGACGCTCGGCGAGGCGGCCTCCGTCGCCCAGACCGTCGAGACGCTGGCTGGCCTGTACTACCGAGCCCTGGCCGTCGGCACCCCGCGGGTGCTGACCGACGAGCAGATGGCCGACGTCCTGCGCGCCTTCGCCGGTTACCGGGCGCCTTAGCCGCGGGCCCGGGCGGACGGCCGCCGCGGGCGGTGCCGGGCGCCGGGCTTGCCCCGCGGGGCGTCATCCGGCCGCCCAGGTGGCGGCCCCGGTATTCCAGACCGGCTGGCCCAGGTAGCCGCGCGCGACCATGGTCACGTACTGGTAGACGGCGTCCTCGGCGGGCGAGAGCGGGCCGGGGACGGCGTGCGGGGAGGACAGCCCGCGCTGCACGGACTCGCAGGCGCTCCAGTCCTGGCGGTTCGTGATGTCCCAGAAGTCCACCGCGAACCGGGGGTCGAATCCCGGCCGTGCCACCGCCTCCGGCGCGAATGCCCAGGTGCACTCGATCCTGGTCCGGTCGACGGCCAGCGGAATGAGCCGGTGCACCATCACGTAGTCCGGGTGCAGGCTGATCAGCACGTTGGGGAACACGTTCACGTAGATCACGATCCGCCGGGCCGCGTCGTCGAGCCCGCGCAGGGGCGGCAGCGGGCTGGCGCCGTCCAGCGACATCGTCGCCATCCCGTCGCGCAGGTCCATGGTGCCGCCGACCCACGTGCCGGGAAGGTCGTAGTTCTCCCCGCTCTTGGGCGGGCTCACCCGGCACAGCTCGGGGTGGATCGACGGGCAGTGGTAGCACTCGTGGTAGTTCTCGGTGAGGATCTTCCAGTTCGCGGCCGCGTCGTAGTCGTGCTGGGCGCCGACCACCAGGCGGTCCATCTCGTAGGGCGCCAGCAGCGGCTCGAGGGTGGCCAGGGCGTCGCGCAGCGGTGCCGCCCGGGCGGAGGAGTCGACGAAGATCAGGCCGTTCCACTCGGCGGCCGGGAGCTCGACCAGGCCCCACCGTCCGGGGTCGAAGCCGGGCCGGTTCTTGAACCCGGCCGCGGCGCGGAGCGCCCCGTCCAGCCCGAACGTCCACGCGTGGTAGGGGCAGATCACCACGGGCTGGCGGGCGGTGGCGCCGCACGGCAGCAGCTCATGGCCGCGGTGGCGGCAGGTGTTCGCGAACGCCCGCAGCACGCCGTCGCCGTCCCGGGTCAGCAGGACGCTCCCGGCGCCGGCCGGCTCGGCTCGCTGGTCGCCCGGGTGCGCGACCTGCTCGCTGCGGCCGACGCACAGCCAGCCGCCCCCGAAGAAATGGCGCCGTTCCCACTCGAACACCGCCGGGTCGGTGTACGCCTCGCGCGGCAGCATCGCGCTCTGGCCGAAGGGCAGGAGCGCGCGCGCCAGCGCGGCCTGGTCGAGCGGGGCCGGGGGAGCAACTAGCTGACTGACCATACAGTCAAGACTAGGCCCGTGCCCCCGCCGTGTCCAGGATCCGCGCGCCCGTGCGCAGTCAGCGCCCCGCTGTGCCCGCGCCGGACCGGGCGCGGGCGGGCGCGCACCAGCAGCGAACGATGTCGCGCATCGAGAGCAGGCCCGCCACCTCGCCGTCCTCGATCACGACGAGGTGCCGGAAGCCGCGCGAGACCATGGTCTCGGCGGCCTGCTCCAGCGTCCACTCCGGCGCTGCGAAGACCACGTCGGTCGTGCGGTGGTCGGCGACCCGCTCGCTGTCAGGATCCCGGTCGGCGCCGATCGCGTCCAGGATGTCGCGCTCGGTCAGGATGCCGATACCCGGCTGCCCGTGATCCACGACGACCGCCGCGCCCACTTGCTGCGCGGACATCATCCGCGCCGCCTGCCGCAGCGTGTGGGCTGGCCCGACGCTCAGCACGACCTGGCTCATTCCGTCCCGTACCTGCATGGCTCCTGACCCCCCGTGATCGGCCGGCCCCAGGGCTGCTTGTGAACACGTGACAGGTCAAGCATCGGCCATGGCGCCGCACGCGGCAAGGGGCTGGTCAGCTCTGGGTGGCGGCGCGGCCGGCGCGGGCGGCCAGCCTCGCGAGAACCTCGTCGTGAAGCAGGCCGTTGGTGCACAGCGCGCTGCCCCCGTCCGGGGTCGGGTTCCCGGACAGGTCGGTGAAGACCCCGCCCGCCTCCTCGACGATGATCTGGAGCGCGGCGAGGTCCCAGAGCGAGACCTGCGACTCGGCCGAGATGTCGACGGCGCCCTCGGCGACCAGGACGTGGGACCAGAAGTCACCGTAGGCCCTGGTCCGCCACACGGCGCGGGCCAGGCCGAGGAACTGGTCGAGCTGCCCGGTCGCCTCCCATGTGGACAGGTCGGAGTAGGAGAGCGAGGCGTCCTGGAGCCTGCTGACCGCCGAGACCCGGCAGGTGGCCGCCTTGGTCAGCGACCGCCCGGTCCAGGCCCCGCCATCCTTCGCGCCCCACCAGCGGCGGCCCAGCGCCGGCGCCGACACGACGCCGACGACCATCTCGCCGTCGGCCATCAGCCCGATGAGCGTGGCCCAGACCGGGACGCCGCGGACGAAGTTCTTGGTGCCGTCGATCGGGTCGATGATCCAGCATCGCTGGCCGGCCCCGGCCCTGCCGTACTCCTCGCCGAGCATCGCGTCCCGCGGGCGCGCCCGGCGCAGCACGTTCCGCAGCGACTCCTCGGTGGCCAGGTCGGCGTCGGTGACCGGGGTGAGGTCGGGCTTGGCCTGGACGCTGAGGTCGAGCGCCCGGAACCTGCGCATGGTGATGTCGTCCGCCGCGTCCGCCAGGACGTGAGCGAACCGCAGGTCGTCGTCGAAACCCGCCATGCAGCGCAACGCTACCGTGAATGGTGCACCGGGGCCATGACCGGATCACTCGCCCGTCCGGCCCGTGCAGGAGGCCGGGCTCGCGGGTGACCGGGCTGGTCCGCGGGCGGCTCAATCGGTGTCGTCGGCGCCCTCCCGGCTGCGGAGCAGCCGCCGCAGGGAGTCCAGCCGGGCGGCGAGCGGGGCGGGCCCGGCGGCGGCCCAGCCGTCCAGAGCGCAGCCCGGCGCGAGGTGGTCGCACCCCGGCGGGCAGTTCGCGGCGCCGGCGGCCAGGTCGGGGAAGGCCCGGGCCACCCGCTGCGCCGACAGGTGCCCGAGGCCGAAGCCGCGCAGCCCCGGGGTGTCGATGATCCAGCCGGGCGCGTCCTGCGGCCGTCCCGGCCCCGGGCCGCCCCGCGCTCCGGGAGGGCCACCCGGGAGCGGCAGGGCGATCACGGAGGAGGAGGTGTGCCGGCCGCGGCCGGTGGCCGGGCTGACCGCGCCGACCGCCCGGTCGGCCTCCGGGACCAGCGCGTTCACCAGGGTGGACTTGCCCACCCCCGAGTGCCCGACCAGCACGCTGACCCGCCCGGCGAGCACCGACCGCACGGGGGCCAGGGCGCGCTCGGCCAGCGGGCGGCCGACGACCAGGCAGCGCAGGCCAAGCGGCTGGTAGGCGGCCAGGATCCGCTCCGGTCCGGCCAGGTCGGACTTGGTGAGGCAGAGCACCGGCTCGATGCCGGCGTCGTAGGCGGCGACGAGAAACCGGTCGATCAGCCGCACCCGCGGCGGCGGGTCCGCGAGCGAGCAGACGATCACCAGCTGGTCGGCGTTGGCGACGATGACCCGCTCGACCGGGTCGGCGTCGTCCGCCGACCGGCGGAGCACCGTGCGCCGCGGGGCGACCCTGACCACGCGGGCCAGCGTCCCCGGCGCGCCGGTCACCTCGCCGGCGAGGCTGACCATGTCCCCGACCACGATCGTGCCCCGGCCCAGCTCACGGGCCTTCATCGCGGTGACCCGGCGACCCCCCACCCAGCACCGGAACCGCCCGCGGTCCACGGCGATCACGAGCCCGTCCACGGCGTCGGCGTGGGCGGGCCTGCGCCTGGTGCGCGGCCGGGACCCGCGCCCGGGCCGGACCCGCACGTCCTCCTCGTCGATCCGGGCGTGCCGCGGCCGGGGGCTCACCGGCCGTGCCGCCCCGGGGCCGGCCGGCCGCCGGGCTCGCGCGTCCGCTGGGCCACCTCGGCTACCCGGCCGGGACCAGCGCCCGCGTCCAGGCCTGGCTGAAATCCGGGAACGTCTTGGCCACCGCCGCCGCGTTGCGGACCCTCAAGCCGGGCGTGACCAGCCCGAGCACCGCCGCGGCCATCACCAGGCGGTGGTCGTCGTGACTGTCAAAGACCGCGCCATCGGCGCGCAGCGGCCTGGGCCTGACCCGCAGCCCGTCGGCCAGCTCGGTCACGTCGCCGCCCAGCTTGCCGATCTCGCCGGCCAGCGCGGCGAGCCGGTCGCTCTCGTGCCGCCGCAGGTGCCCGATCCCGGTGAACTCCGACGGCGAGCTCGCCAGCGCCGCGAGCGCGGTCAGCACCGGAGTCAGCTCCCCGACCTCCCCGAGGTGGGCGGTGATGCCGGCGATCCGCCCCGGGCCGGTCACGACCAGGCCGTCGGGCGAGTGGCTGACCCGGGCGCCCATGGCGGTGAGGAGCGCGATGATCTGGCGGGCCGGCTGCATGCTGTCGGCGGGCCACCCGGCGACCGTCACCTGGCCGCCGGTCGCCATCGCGGCGGCCAGGAACGGCACGGCGTTGGACAGGTCCGGCTCGATGACGATCCGCGCGGCCCGGACCGGCCCGGGCAGCACGCGCCAGGCCTGGCCGGCGTCCACCCGCACGCCGCAGGCGCGCAGCATCCGCACGGTCATCTCGATGTGCGGCGCCGAGGGCACCGGTGGCCCGCAGTGCCGGACCTCCGCTCCCTCGTCGAACGCGGGCGCGGCGAGCAGCAGCCCCGACACCAGCTGGGACGACGCCGAGGCGTCGATGGTCACCGCGCCGCCGCGCACGCGGCCGCGGCCCCGCACCACGAACGGCACCCGCCCGGTGCCGCCGTCCTCCACGACCGCGCCCAGCCGCCTGAGCGCGGCGAGCAGCGGCGCGACCGGCCGCTGCTCGATCCTGGGATCCCCGCGGAACTCCACGTCGGCACGGGTCAGCGCCGCGAGCGGCGGGACGAACCTGAGCACGGTCCCGGCGTTCCCGACGTCGATCTGCGCCTGCGGCCCGGGATCCGGGGCGCCCGCGCCACCGCGGGCCCCCGGCTCGCCGGGCGCGCCGCCGCAGGGGCCGCCCGTCACCTGCCAGCCGCCTGGCGCCGGCTCGACCCGGCAACCGAGCGCGCCGAGCGCGCCCGCCATGAGCCGGGTGTCGCGGGCGACCAGCGGGCCGACGACCAGCGCCGGGACCTGCGAGAGCGCGGCGAGCGCCAGCGCCCGGTTGGTCATCGACTTCGACCCGGGCGGCCGGATTCGCGCCCGCACGGGGACGGCCGCGCACGGGGCGGTCCAGCATGCGCCGTCACCGTCCCCGGGCGGCGGCGATCCGGGCAGCGGGTCGAGGCTCATGACGCGAGCGTATCCGCTCCCGACAGGCCCGGTCGCCGGCTCCGCGGCGCGGCCCGGCGCGCCGCGATCCCGTCACCGGGGAGGTTTGGCGAGGCCCGCGCCCGGCTATGTACTGCGTCAACCCACCCACGCGAGGGGTCAGCCCCCGGCGACTCCGGCTTCCTGCGCACTGGGGCGAGGCGCCCGCCCGGCGGCGTCCGCCCGGTCCCCGCACCGGCCGGCCCCAGGAACCAGCCCCGGGTCTGCACCAGACGCAGCGAAGGTGAGCCTATGTGCGGCCGGTACGCCTCGGCGCGCTCGCGCGTCGAGCTTGTCGAGGAGTTCTCGATCGACCGTGACCGGGTCGAGGAGCCGCTGCGGCCCGATTACAACGTGGCGCCGACCAAGCCGGTCTACGCGGTGCTCGCCAGGGAGCCGCGGGAGGCCGCCGGGAACGGCCAGGGGCCGGTCCGCGAGCTGCGGGTGGTCCGCTGGGGCCTGGTCCCCTCGTGGGCGAAGGACGCCTCGATCGGCAGCCGGATGATCAACGCGCGCGCGGAGACCGTGAGCGAGAAGCCCGCCTTCCGCAGCGCGTTCGCGCGCCGCCGCTGCCTGCTGCCGGCGGATGGCTACTACGAGTGGCAGGAGCCGCCGGCCGGGAGCGGCGGGCGGAAGCAGCCGTACTACATCTGCCGGGCGGACGGCGGCGTCCTGGCCTTCGCCGGGGTGTACGAGCTGTGGCGCGACCGCTCCGTGGCCGCGCGGGACGATCCGGGCGCATGGCTGTGGACGGCCGCGATCATCACCACGACCGCGCCGGACGAGCTCGGCACGATCCACGACCGGATGCCGATGGTGATCGATCGCGCGGCCTGGGCGGACTGGCTGGACCCGGGCAGCACCGACCCGGGGCAGGTGCGCGCGCTCCTGGCGCCCGCAACGGCCGCCGGGCTCGTCTCCCACCCGGTCTCGTTCGCGGTCAACTCCGTTCGCAACAACGGCCCGGAGCTCACCGAGCCGGTGAGTCCCGGCGCGCCGGCGCGCCGGAGCCTGGGCTCCGGCGCTCGCGCGAGCGGGTGAGCGTCCCGGAACGGCAGGCGGACCGGTCCCGCCCCACCGGGCGGGCCGATGCCAGGAGGAGGTGTGAGCCGGTTGGACATGGCAACCGCTCGGAAGCGCCTTGAGGAAGCCCGTGACGAGCTCGACCGGTCGGTGGCCGTGCTGGACGGAGCGCGCTCCGCGACCCCCCTCGCGGCGGACTACCCGCAGGACCCGGCCGACGCCGGGGCGAACCTGTCCGAGTCCGACCGGGCCGAGGCGATGCTCGCCGCGGCGAAGGCCCGCCGGGCGCTCGTGCTCGAGGCGCTGCGACGGCTCGACGAGGGGCGCTACGGGATCTGCGTCGACTGCGGCGCCGCGGTGCCCGAGGGGCGCCTGGAGGCCAAGCCGGAGGCGGCCAGGTGCGTGGCCTGCCAGGCCAGGCACGACAGGCTCAGGCGGTAGCCGGCGCGCCGCGCTGGCCCTGCCCGCACGCGGAATGAAGCGAGCGCGTAGCGTGTTGCTACGCCCGTGTCCACAGCTGGCAACTGCCTATGCGACCACGCACCCTCGGACGCTGGCCGGCGAGGGCGGCCCGGCATCGGCGCGGCCGTGTGGCCGGGGCGAAACCGCGGCGCGGTATCCTCCGCCCGTGGCGGCGCGCCGGCTGGCCCTGGCCGCCCGGCCGTGGCTGAGGGGGTGAGACCGGTAGCCGAGACAGTCCAGGAGCGCAACGAGCGCTTCGAGCGCGATGTCCTGCCGTACCTGGATCAGCTCTACGCGGCGGCGATGCGGATGACCCGGCACCCGGCGGATGCCGAGGACCTGGTGCAGGAGACCTTCGCCAAGGCGTACGCCTCTTTCCACCAGTTCCAGGAGGGCACGAACCTCAAGGCTTGGCTGTTCCGCATCCTGACCAACACGTTCATCAACACCTACCGCAAGCGCCAGCGCGAGCCGCAGCGATCGGGCACCGAGGAGGTCGAGGACTGGCAGCTCGCCCGGGCGGCCTCGCACACGTCGTCCGGGCTGAAGTCGGCCGAGGCCGAGGCGCTTGAGGGCCTGCCGGACTCCGACGTCAAGGAGGCGCTGCAGGCGCTGCCGGAGGAATTCAGGATCGCGGTCTACCTCGCCGATGTCGAAGGGTTCTCCTACAAGGAGATCGCCGACATCATGGGCACGCCGATCGGGACCGTGATGTCCCGGCTGCACCGTGGCCGCCGCCAGCTCCGGGTGATGCTCCAGGACTACGCGGCCGAGCTCGGCATGGCAGCGGCCGGGACCGACTCGTCCCCGCAGGCCCAGGCGCCCCGGGGGGACGCGAGATGAGCTGCGGCAGACCCCACGAGATCCCGTGTAGCGAGGTCCTCGACCGGGTCTACAGCTACCTGGACGGGGAGCTGGACCAGAAGGGCTACGCCCAGGTCAAGATCCACCTCGAGGAGTGCGGGCCGTGCCTGCGCGAGTACGGGCTCGAGGAGGTGGTCCGCAAGCTGGTCCACCGGTACTGCGGCCACGAGCAGGTCCCCGCCGACCTGCGGCAGAAGGTGCTGGCCAGGATCGAGGCGGTCAGGGCGCAGATCGAGTCCGGCTGAGCGCCGCGGCCGCCCGGGCCAGCGGTTCACCCCCCCGCGCTCTCGGCGTGCGCGCCCGCTCCGCGGCCGGGCCTGGCTGTCAATCGCGCTTAGGTCCGCGCGCGGCGCCCCGACGGCATTACCCTGTGTGGCGGAATGACGGCGGCATGCGGCACGCCGGTCCGGCGAGGAGGACATGCGCAGGCTTTCCTGGACCACCTGGGTCTACCTGGCCGCGATCGTCGCGACCGCGGCCGCGGCCGCGGCCATTGTCGCCCGCCCGCCGTCGGCCTCGTCCGGCTCCTGGTGGGCCATCTACGCGGTCCTCGCCCTGCTCTTCCTGATCTGTGACTCCACGCCGATCCCGCTCGCCTCCCGGCACTCCGCGTGGTCGCCGAGCTCGGCGGCCACCCTCGCGGCCGTGGTCCTGCTCGGGTCGGTGGGCGCGGCCATGGTGGGCGCGGCGGCGGTGGTCACCGCGCGCCGCCGCGTGCCGCTCCCCGAGCGCCTCTTCAACGGGGCGATCTTCGCCATGGCCGGCTATGCGGCCGGGCTCGCCTACCGCGCGGCGGGCGGCCATGCCCACCCGCCGATGCCCGGCTTCCACGCGGTCCTGACCGCCAGCGCGGTCCGCATTCCGAGCTCGGCCGTGTTCGCCCCGCTGATCAAGCCGTTCGCCGTGGCGGCGGTGGTGCACGTCCTGGTCAACCACGTGCTGCTGTGGGGCATGCTGCGCGCCGACCGCCGCCCGGGCCGGGCCGGGCATCCCGGCCCGGGCACCAGCGTGGCGCTGCTGCTCGCCTCCGACCTCGGATTCGCGGCGCTCGGGCTGGTGATCGCGGCCCTGTGGGCGGTCATCGGCCCGTTCGCCGCGGCGATCGTGCTGGTCCCCCTCTTCGTGGCGCGGTGGGCGATGGCGCAGTTCGCCGAGCAGCAGCGCGCCCATGCCGCCACGCTCGCCACCTTGTGCCAGGCGGTGGAGACCAAGGACTTCTACACCCGTGGCCACAGCGAGCGGGTCTCCCGCGGCGCCGGGATGATCGCCGCCGAGATCGGCATGAGGCCCGATCGCGCGGAGGCGGTGCGCTTCGCCGGGATGCTGCACGACGTGGGCAAGCTCGGCGTGCCCACGAAGGTGCTCCAGAAGGACGGGCCGCTGACCGAGGAGGAGTTCGCGGCCATCCAGCTGCATCCGATGCGCGGCCTGGAGATCGTCCGGGACATCGGGTTCCTCGCCGAGGCGCTGACCGGGATCATGCATCACCATGAGCGGATGGACGGCCGCGGGTACCCGATGGGCTTCGCCGGGGACGAGATCCCCGAGTTCGCGCGCGTGATCGCGGTCGCCGACGCGTTCGACTCGATGACCTCGACCCGTTCCTACCGGGAGGCCCGCTCGATCGGCGAGGCGGTCACCGAGCTGCGGAACGGGGCCGGCTCGCAGTTCGACCCTCGGATGGTCGACGCGTTCATCAGCGCGCTCGGCCGCGACGGCTGGCAGGTCCAGGAGCCCGCCCGGCCCAGCGGGCACGAGATCCTCACCTCGCACGACCACGACGACCCGACCGCGCCGCTGCGGGTGGCGGAGAGCCTGTGACCGCGGGCGGGTGGTGCCGGTGACCGCGCGGACGGCAGAACAGCGCTGGCTGGCCTGGCACTCCATCGACACGGGCCGACTGCTCCTGGTCGGGGCCACGGCGGTGCTGATGCTCGTCGCGCTGGCCCGCACCGCCGCCACGGGCGTCAGCGATCCCTACGTCGCGATCGCGTTCGGCCTGTTCGTCGCGTTCGGGGCGCTGCTGCGGCTGATGCTGCCCGGCGGCCGGGAGGCGACGCCGATCGCCATGTCCGCTGCCCTGGCCTACGCGATGGTGCTGCGGATCGCCGCGCCCGGCCGCGCGCTGGCCGCAAGCCCGCCGCTCCAGGTGGTGGCCGTGGCGGCGGTTGGCATGCTGCTCGGGACCCTCCCGCACGTGGCGGCCGGGCGCCGGCCGGGCGTGAGCGCGATGTGCGCCAGGCTGCTCGCCGTCGCGTTCGTCGCGCTCGTGTTCCGCCCGATCGCCGCGGACCCGGCCGTCACCGGGCACTGGGTGCTGGCCTGCGCGGTCATGGCGGGGCTGGCGGCCATCGGCTGGCTGATCGAGACCGTGATCACGGCGGTGATCCGGGCCGACGACCTGCGCGCCAGGTACTCGGTGATGCTCGCCGACGAGATGCGGGTCCAGTGGCGCCTTGGCCTGGCGGTCGGCGTCTGCGCGATCATCACGGTGTTCGGTGCCGAGGTGATGGGCATCGCCGAGCTGATCGTGTTCGCCGGCCCCCTGCTCGTGATCCAGCTGGCATTCCGGCGCTACGGGGGCATCCGGGCCACGTACCTGCAAACCGTGCGGGCGCTGGCCCGGGTCACCGAGGTCGGCGGGTACGTCGAGCCCGGCCACTCGGGCCGGGTGGCCAGGCTCGCGATCGCCGTCGGGCGCGAGCTCGGCATGTCCGAGCCCGACCTGCTCGACCTGGAGTACGCAGCGCTGATGCACGACATCGGCCAGATCTCGCTGATCGAGCCGATCCCCGGCGGCGCCACGGCCCCGCTCGACGCCTCCGACGCCCGGCGGATCGCCGACTTCGGGGCGGAGGTGATCCGCCGGACCGGCGTCCTCGACACGGCGGCCGAGCTGGTGCGGTGCCAGTGGATGTCGGCCCGGGGCGGCCCGCAGCAGCCGCCGCTCGGCAGCCGGGTGATCCGCGTGGTGAACGCGTTCGACGATCTGCTGGCCGGATCGGCCGACCGGGACCGGGTGGCGGCGGCCCTGGACCGGCTGCGGCTGGACCCGGGCGCGCAATACGATCCGGGCGTGGTGGCCGCCCTGGCCACCGTGGTCGGCCGGCGGCCGGTCAGCCGCCTGTGACGGCCGGCGCCCGCCTGCGCCTGCCGGCGGTATGCTGCCCGGCGTGCCCGAGTCGGTGCTGATTGCGAACCGCGGCGAGATCGCGCGCCGGATCGCGCGGACGGCCAGGCGGCTGGGCATCCGGGTGATCGCCGTGTACTCTCAGGCCGACGCGGGCCTGCCGTTCGTCGCCGAGGCCGACGAGGCGGTGCTGATCGGCCCGGCCCAGCCTGCCCTCAGCTACCTCAACGTGTCGGCGATCCTGGACGCAGCCGCGCGCACGGGAGCGCAGGCGGTCCATCCCGGGTACGGGTTCCTCGCCGAGAACGCCTCATTCGCCGCCCGGGTGATCGCCGCGGGGCTGACCTGGATCGGCCCGTCCCCGGACGCGATCGCGCTGATGGGCGACAAGATCCGCGCGAGGAACGCGATGGCGGCCGCCGGGATCCCGGTGGCGGACGGCGGCGCGGAGCCGGTGGCCGACGCCGAGGCGGCGCTGGCCCTGGCCCGGCGGGTCGGCTACCCGGTGATGGTCAAGCCCGCGGCCGGTGGCGGTGGCATCGGGATGGGCGTGGCCTTCGACCCGGCCGGGCTCCGGGCGGCCTTCGAGACCGCGCGCACCCGGGCCGAGCGGTTCTTCGCCGACCCGGCCATCCTGATCGAGCGGTTCATTCCCAGGGCCCGGCATGTCGAGGTGCAGATCCTCGGGCTGGCCGATGGCCGGGTGGTGGCGCTCGGGGAGCGGGACTGCTCGGTCCAGCGCCGTCACCAGAAGCTGGCCGAGGAGACTCCTTCGCCCGGCGTCGGTGAGACGCTGCGCGCGCGCATGCTCGCGGCGGCCGTCGCCGCCGGCGAGGCGGTCGGCTACCGCGGGGCGGGGACCGTGGAGTGCCTCGTGGACACCCGGACCGGCCAGTTCGTCTTCCTGGAGATGAACACCAGGCTGCAGGTCGAGCACCCGGTCACCGAGATGGTCACCGGGATCGACCTGGTCGAGCAGCAGTTCCTGATCGCGGACGGGCGGCCGGCCAGCTTCGACCCCGAACGGGTCACAGCGGCCGGGCACGGCCTGGAGCTGCGCGTGTGCGCCGAGGACCCGGTGAGGTTCCTGCCCAGCCCGGGGGTGATCACGCGGTGGCGCGAGCCGTCCGGGGATGGCATACGGGTGGACTCGGGCTACGCCGAGGGCAACACGGTGACTCCCCACTACGACCCGCTGCTGGCCAAGCTCGTCGTCCACGGGGCCGACCGGGAGCAAGCGCTGCGGCGGGCACGCGACGCGGTCGAGGCGTTCGTGATCGGGGGCCCGAAGACGAACCTGGCGTTCCACCGCGACCTGCTCGCCTGCGAGGAGTTCACGAGCGGAGAGTATGACACCGGCGTGGTCGGGCGCTTGCGGCCGTGACCGCGGGAGCGACCACAAATCGGCGGACCTGGGAACCGGGAGGTGCGCGTGGCGGAAATCCGCGCGGAGCTGATGGCGAACGTGTGGAAGGTGGTCGCCGCAGAGGGCGGCGCCGTTGCCGACGGGGACACGCTGGTCGTCCTCGAGTCGATGAAGATGGAGATCCCCGTGGTGGCCGAGTGCGCCGGGACGCTGACCAGGCTCGCCGTCGCGGAGGGCGACGTGGTGCAGGAGGGTGACCTAATCGCCGTGATCGAGTGAGCGGGGCGGGCGCTCGCCGGCAGCGCCCGCCCCCTGGCCGGCGCCTCCTCCCCGGCGGGCGGGTGGCCCGGGCCAGGCCCGGTTACACGCCGGTGGTGGACCTGGGGTAGGCGACGCCGGGGTCGGTCGCCACGTTCACCAGGTACGGCACACCCGAGGCGAACGCGCGGCGCAGGGCCGGACCTATCTCCTCCGGCCTGGTCACCAGCTCGCCCGCGCCGCCGAGCGCGGCGACCACCTGGTCGTAGCGGCACTGGGGCTGCAGGTCGGCGGCCACATCGTAGCCGTAGAGCGCCCGCATCGGGTGCTTCTCCAGCCCCCAGATGCCGTTGTTCCCGCAGATCATCACCACCGGCAGGCGGTGGCGCACGAGGGTGTCGGCATCCATCAGCGAAAAGCCGGCGGCGCCGTCGCCGAGCAGCAGCACCACCTGCGCCAACGGGCGCGCGAGCCGGGCGGCGATCGCGTAGCCCAGGCCCGTGCCCAGGCAGCCGTAGGGGCCGGGATCCAGCCAGCCGCCCGGCTGCCGCGGCTCGATGTGCCTGCCCGCGTAGCTGACGAAGTCCCCGCCGTCGCCGATCACCACCGCGTCGGGTTCGAGCACCGGGGCCAGTTCCCCGTAGATCCGCATCGGGTGGATCGGGTACGCGCCGCTGCGCAGCAGCTCCGCGTCGGCCTCCTCGGCCGTGCGCCGCGCCCGGGCCAGCGCGGGCAGCCAGTCGGCGGTCCACGGCCGCCGCAGGCCGGCCCGCTGCGCGGCGCTGGCCAGCTCGGTGAAGAACGCCGCCAGGTCGCCGGCGGCGCTTGCGGCCAGGGCCCGGTGGCCGGCGATCTGGCCGGGCGAATCGGCGACGTGAACCACGCGCGCGGGCGGCGCGCCGTTCCTGCCGCCGTACTCGCCGTAGCCGAGCCGGAAGTCGAGCGGGGTGCCGGCGACGATCACCAGGTCGGCGTCCGCGAAGGCGGCCGACCGTGCGCGGGTGACCAGGAGCTCGTGCCCGGCGGGCAGGATGCCGCGTCCCTGGCCGTTGGCGACCACCGGGAGGCTGAGCTCCTCGGCGGCGGCGCGGGCCTCGGCGGCCGCCCCGTCCAGCCAGACATCCGAGCCGAGCACGAGCACCGGCCGGGCGGCGCCGGCGAGCAGCGAGACGATCGCGGCGACGTCGCCCGGGTCCGGTGCGTCGTCGGCTGGCGCGGATTCGGTGGCGCCGGGCGCGCCGCCGGCGGCGGCAGGCCTGCCGGCGGCCTGGCCCTCCTGGTCCGCCAGGGCCGGCTCGGGCGCAGCCTCCGGGGCTCCGAACAGCGCCTCCAGGCTGACATCGAGGAAGACCGGCCCCCGGTGGCGGGAGCTCGCCAGGGTGAACGCCTCGTGCACGGCGCGGCCGACCGCCGCGGAGCGGTGCTCGGTCCAGGCGCGCTTGGTGACCGGCCGGAGCAGCGCCGGGTGGTCGAGCTCCTGCAGGCTGCCCGAGCCCCAGCGGTGGTCCGGGGCCCGGCCGCCCAGCACCACCAGGGCGGATCCGTTGAAGAACGCCGTGGTGATCGCGCTGACGCCGTTGGTCACCCCGGGCCCGGCGGTCAGCACGGCGAAGCCCGGCGTCCTGGTCAGCCGGGCGGTCGCCTCCGCGGCGAAGACAGCGGTCTGCTCGTGGCGCACGTCGATGATCGGCATCGGCGGATCGGCCCTGACCGCGCCGTCGTAGACCGGGAAGACATGACCGCCGGAGAGCGTGAACATGGCCCGCACGCCATGGGCGCGGGCGGAGGCCACCGCCTGGGCGCCGCCGTGGCGCGCGGCCGCCTGGGGGTTCTCGGCCATGGCGTGACGGTACCAGCACCGGCGCGGCCCGGTCCCGCCCGGCCCGGGCACCAGCGGCTCGGTGCGATGATGGCTGGGTGCCCACCCTGAACGACCTGGCCCGCAGGGCACAGATCGCCGCCGCGGACCTGGACTGGCTGCACGCCCTGGTATCCGACTGGGAGATCCTGGCGGACCTGTCCTTCGCGGACCTGACGCTGTGGGCGCCGCTGCCGGGCGACCACTCCTGGATCGCGCTCGCCCAGGTCCGGCCGACCACGGGGCCGACGGCCTACCCGGAGGACATGGTCGGGAGCGTCCGGTCGGCCCGCGGCAAGCCGCTGCTCGTCGAGGCGCGGCGGGAGTGCCGGATCTGCCGTGAGGGTGACCCGGAGTGGCGGCGCGGCCTGCCGGTGCGCCACGAGACGATCCCGGTCAGCCGGGATGGCCGGGTGATCGCCGTGATCGAGCGCTCGACGAGCCTGGAGCCCGCTCGCACGCCGAGCCGGATGGACCTGGCGTACCTGCGGGCAGCGGACGCCCTCGCCCAGATGATCGCGGCCGGGCTCTTCCCGTGCCCGGCGAGCTCGCCGGCCCGCGTGCAGTCACCGCGGGTGGTGGACGGGATGCTGCGGCTCAGCCGGGCCGGCAAGGTGAGCTACGCCAGCCCGAACGCGCTGTCGGCGTACCGCAGGCTCGGCCTCACGGCCGACCTGACCGGGCGCGAGCTTGGCCCGCTCACCGCGCGGCTGTGCGCGAGCACCCGCCCGCGCGACGACTCGCTGGTGCTCGCGGCCAGCGGACGGGCGCACCTGGAGGTCGAGATGGAAGCGAACGGGTCGGTCGTCCAGATGCGGACGATCCCCCTGGTCGTGGACGGCGCCTCGGCCGGCGCGCTGATCCTGGTCAGGGACGTCACCGAGCTGCGGCACCGGGAGCGCGAGCTGGTCACCAAGGATGCGACGATCCGGGAGATCCACCACCGGGTCAAGAACAACCTGCAGACGGTCGCAGCGCTGCTCCGCCTGCAGGCACGGCGGACCCGGGCGCCTGAGGCCGCCGCCGCGCTCGCCGAGGCCGTCCGCCGCGTCGGGTCGATCGCCCTCGTCCACGAGACCCTCTCGCACGCCAGCGGCGAGGAGGTCGGCTTCGACGACGTCGCCCGGCGGATCGCCATGATGGCCGGAGAGCTCTCCGCTCCGGAGGCGAGGATCACGCCGGTGCTCAACGGCCGCTTCGGCCAGCTCCCGGCCTCGGTCGCCACGCCGCTCGCGCTCGTGCTGACCGAGCTGCTGCACAACGCGGTCCAGCATGGCCTGTCGAGACCCGGGGCGCCGGCGACCGGCACGCTTGAGCTGGCGGCGAGCAGGCGCGATGGCCGGCTCACGGTGACGGTGGCCGACAACGGAGGGGGGTTCCCCGAGGGGTTCGACCTGGACTCCGCCGGCAACCTCGGCCTGCAGATCGTCCGGACGCTCGTGGTCGGCGAGCTCGGGGGGACGCTGGCGATCGCCGCGGCCCGTGGCGGCGGGGCCCAGGTCCGGATCGACCTCCCGCTGCCCGCGGCCGGCCAGGCGGCCTGAGCCGGGCCCGGGCGCTCAGGCGCTGGCTCCCACGCGGGCGCCCCGCCGCTTGAGCGCCCGGCGCTCATCCTCGCTGAGCCCGCCCCAGACGCCGGAGTCCTGGCCGCTCTCCAGCGCCCACCGCAGGCATGCCTCGGCGACCGGGCAGCGGGCGCAGACCCGCTTCGCCTCGGCTATCTGGAGCAGCGCCGGACCAGTGTTGCCGATCGGGAAGAACAGCTCCGGATCTACGTCTCGACAGGCGGCGTGGTTACGCCAGTCCATGCTGCCCACTCCTCCGTGAGGCCCCGACGGGCCCGGCGCCCAGGCCCGTCCCCTCCGTCATGCTTGTGAACGAATTCACTAGCTGTTCCGTATGCCCGGGCCGCCCTGCGACCCGGGTGTCAGTTCGCGTCGGTACGGGTCAGCAATCCCGTTCCGGCTCCCAGAAGATCACCAGACCACGCCCCCGTGGACATCGCCCGCGCAGGCATCGCCCGCCCGGCTCGGGGCGCGCGTGCCCGCCTCTCGCCAGGAGCGTTACAACCCTCCCAAGTTCAGCGATCAAACGCAAGACCCTAGGGCAAAGGTTAGGCAGGATTTCAGTGTCAGATTAGTCACATAGCGGGAGCGCCGGGCCGGCCAGGCCGCCCTCGCCGGCCTGCGGGGCGCGCGCCGGCCAGCCATGCCCGGGCGAGCCGCGGGCGGGCTCACGCGATGACGCGCAGCGCGCCGGGAACCGAGCGGAACGCCACTGTTTCGCGCTCCCCGACGTACTCGCCGTCGATCTGAAAGGCCGCCGGCCGCGCCGATCGTACGGTGATCCGCGCCTGGTCGTGCAGGGAGAGGACATGCCTGCCGCGCAGCGGCTCGGCATGGGTGGCAAGCATCTGGCCGACGACGCGGAATGTCGCCAGGGACGACAGCCGCCGCAGGGCGAGGGCGTCCAGGCCGGTGTCGAAGCTCGCGCGGGGGTTGGCGTGCACCTCGCGGTTGCCCAGGTAGGTCCAGGGTGCGGTGTTGGAGACGATGCACAGGAAGAACGGGCCGAGCGGCCTGCCGTCGGCCGGCTCGACCCAGATGGACGGGTGCCTGCGGTCGGTCTGGCGGTAGAACTGCCGCAGCGCCAGCCTGACGTAGAGAGCTGGCGTGGCCGGGCGGCCATGCGCGCGCAGGCCCTGCACCGCGCGGACCACCTCCGCATCGAAGCCGAGGCCGGAGTTGAACGTGAAGAACCGGCCGTCCGCAAGGCCCAGGCCGATCGTGCGCTCCCGGTGCTCGGCGAGGGCGCGGAGGATCTGCCCTGCGGCGTCCACCGGATCCCGCGGCAGGCCGAGCGCGCGGGTGAAGACGTTGGCGCTCCCGCCGGGCAGCGCCGCGAGCGCGGGCACCGCACGGGGGTCCGGCGCGTGCTGCCCGTCCGCGTCGCCCAGGATGCCGTTGACGACCTCGTTGACGGTCCCGTCGCCGCCCAGCGTGAGCACCAGGCCGAGCCCCTCCTCGCGGGCACGTGCCGCCAGGGCAGCCGCGTGCCCCCGGTACCGTGTGTGGACGACATCCAGTCGCAGAGCCGACGCCAGGGCGGAGGCGATCACGTCCCTGCGCAGCCGTGTCGTGGAGGTGGCACGTGGGTTCACGATCAGGAGCGCGCGCACGCGCTCAGGCTAACGTCGCGGCCGACGGTGATCCCGCGCGACGGCCGCTGACCGTGGTGCTCGCCGCCGCGGTGGAAGGCGCCCAGGCGGCCGGGATCCTGGCCGCCGCGATCCTCGCTGGCCTGGCGGCGGCGCAGGGCAAGTCCTACCAGGTCTCAAGCGGCATCGCCATCACCGTGATCGGCGTCGCGACCGCCGCCGTGCTCGGGCTCGTGGTGGCCGGCTTGGTCAGGCTGCGGCGGTGGAGCCGCACGCCCGCCTTGCTCACCCAGCTGTTCACCGGCATCGTCGGGGTGTACCTGGTACAGGGCGGCCGCTGGGACTGGGGCGTGCCCGCCCTGGTCCTGGCCGGCGCCGGATTCGCGCTGCTGCTGGCCCCGGGCAGCTTCCGCGCCCTCACCTTCCCGGCGGCGCGGCCGGGCGAGCCACGCTGACCTCCGGCTCCGCCGTCAGTCCTCCCTGGTCAGGCCCTCGCGCAGCTGCGCGAGGGTGCGCGCGAGGAGCCGGGAGACGTGCATCTGCGATATTCCCAGCTCGGTCGCGATCTGCGACTGGGTCATGTTGCCGAAGAAGCGCAGCAGCAGGATCCGCTTCTCACGCGGCGGCAGCCGCTCCAGGAGCGGCTTGAGCGACTCGCGGTACTCGACGCCTTCGAGCGCCTCGTCGACCATGCCCAGGGACTCGGCGACGGCCGGCGCGTCGTCGTCGCCAGAGTCCGGCGCGTCGAGCGATACCGTGGAGTAGGCGTTCGCCGACTCCAGGCCCTCGAGCACCTCCTCCTCGCTCATCCCGAGGTGGTCGGCCAGCTCGGCCACAGTCGGCGCCCGGCCGAGCCGCTGCGCCAGGTCGCTGATGGCCTTGGTGAGGGCCAGCTTCAGCTCTTGCAGCCTGCGCGGCACGCGGACTGCCCATCCCTTGTCCCTGAAGTGCCGCTTGATCTCGCCGACGATCGTCGGCGTGGCATAGGTGGAGAACTCGACGCCGCGGCTCAGGTCAAACCGGTCGATGGACTTGATCAGCCCGATCGTGGCCACCTGGGTGAGGTCATCGAGCCACTCCCCGCGGTTGCGGAACCGCCTCGCCAGGTACTCGACCAGCGGAAGGTGCAGCTCGACGAGCTCGCTGCGGATCCGCAGGCGCTCCGGATCCCCCTCGGGCAGCTTGGAGAGCAGCGCGAAGAGCTCGCGGGCATGGCCCCGGTCCCGGACCGCGTGCTGGACCCTGATCGCACCGGAGATCTGCTCGGCGGCATCCTCGGCCTCGACCTCATCGGCGATGAACCCGGCCACCGCCATGACGTCGTCGGCGTCGGCGGTGTCCCCGGCAGGATCGGCCGTCATGGTCTCGAACTCCTCGGTCAAGGCGACCTCAGCTTCCCCCGTCACACCGACCTCGATGTTTCGCGGCTCTTGCGGAGCACGATCGTGAGCATCTCGCCGGGCCCCGCCTCGGCGTCGACGCTTCCGGCGAGGGCCGACAGCACGGTCCAGGCGAACGTGTCCCCCGCCGGCAGGCGCGGCGCCAGGCAGCGGACCGTGACGCGGACCGTCATCGCATCCTGGCTCAGGGTGAAGCGGCACTCCAGCCCGCTGCCCGGGATGGCCTGGCTGAGCAGCATCGCGCATGCCTCGTCGACGGCGATGCGCATGTCCTCGATCTCATCGAGCGTGAAGTCGAGCCGGGCGGCCAGCCCCGCCGTGGCGGTCCGCAGCACCGACAGGTAGGCCCCGTCGGCGGGCAGCGTGACGACCACCTCGTCCCGGACGCCGCCGGCCGGCGCCTCAGCCACCGCGGTCATGGCTGGCATGACGGCCTCCCGCCCGGTGCCAGGCAGCAGACGCCGGCCGCCAGGCTCGCCGCGGCCCGGCTCGCCGCCCGGCGCGGTCAGATCGCCCCCGTCCTCCTGGCCGGCAGGAGCGAAGTTCTCGGCGGCGCGCCCCTGACGTGCCGCCGACGTGGTGCTCTCCTCCATCACGTCTGCCCCTCCGACGAACGACCAGTTCCGGCCCGCGCGCAGCCACGGCCCCCACCGCAAACCTATCCGCTTCCCGGGTGCGCTGCGGCATGGCCGGGCCCGCCCTGGCAGCGGCGCGCCCGGCCGTCGCGCGGGGCCGGGACTCGGCGTGGCCGATCCCCCGCATGATCATCGCGCCGCGTACTGGCGCGGCGCGGCCCAGGGCGGTCAGCCCTGCTTGGTCTCCCAGAAGATGGTCGCGATCTCGTCGATCTTGGCCAGCAGGGCGTCCGCCTTGGCGACGTCCGTGCTGCCCTTGGTGCCCGCGGCCCCGGCAAGCTTGGTGGCGTCGTTGAAGAGCTGGTGCAGCTGCGGGTACTTCTCGAAGTGCGGCGGCTTGAAGTAGTCGGTCCACAGCACCCAAAGGTGGTGCTTGACGAGCTCTGACCGCTCCTCCTTGATCTGCAGAGCGCGGCTGCGGAACTCCGGGTCAGAGTTCTGCTGGTACTTCTCGCAGATCGCCTTGACCGACTCGGCCTCGATCCTCGCCTGGGCCGGGTCGTAGACGCCGCACGGCAGATCACAGTGCGCGCGGACGGTGACCTTCGGCGCCAGGACTTTCGCGAGCAGCCTCATGATGCCCTTCCCTCGTGTCCGATCATTGGATACGGAATCTGACAGTACAACGTCCCGCAGGCGGGCGGAGGGGAGGGCACGGTGCGCTGGCCGGCCTGCCGGGTCGAGGTGGCCGAACGGTCGATGGAGCCGGCCTTCCGGCCCGGCGACTGGCTCCTGGTCTGGCGCGGCGCCGGCCGGCGGGCGCCGGGCGTGCGGCCAGGGCAGGTCGTGATCGCGCAGCACCCGGGGGACCGGCGGCTGCTCCTGCTCAAGCGCGTCGCCTGGCGGGAACCCGGCGGCTGGTGGCTCGCGTCGGACAATCCCCTCGCGGGAGCGGTCGACAGCGCGCGCTTCGGGCCGGTGCCGCCCGGCCTGATCGTGGGCCGGGTGCTGCTGCGCTACCGCCGGGGCCGGCGGCGCGTCCCGGCCGCGGCGGACCCGCCCGGGGCGCCGTGAGGCCCCGGCCGCGGGGCCGGGGCCTCAGCTGCTCGCGGGGGAAGGTTCAGGCTGCCGGGGTCTCCTCCTCTCCCCAGGCGGTTTCCGCCAGCTGGGCCTCCCAGTCCTCCTTGCCGCCGCCCTGCGCCTCGATGGCCGCTTCCATCTCCTCACGGTTCTGGCACGAGGCGACCGCCCAGTAGTAGATCACCAGGCTGAAGATGGCGACGGTCAGCATGTCCCACCAGAACGGGAGCCGGCCGGAGTTCTCGGGTCCGAACTGGCCCTGCCAGGAGATCAGGCCCATGCCGATCAGGTAGACGGCCAGCCACGTCGACTTCTTCCAGTTGATCTTGGGCGCCCTCGGGTTGTCCGAGAAGTGCATCAGGATCAGCAGGTAGCCGAGGATGATCGCGACGCCCAGCTTCCACAGCGTCTCGAAGCCCGACCAGTAGATGATCAGGTTCGCGAAGATGAACGCGATCGGCGCGAGCACGACCGCGCCCGGCATCCGGTACGGGCGGTTCGCGTCCGGGAGCACCTTGCGGAATGCGCCCATGGACAGCGGCGCTCCCGCGTACATCAGGACGCTGGCCGAGGTGACCAGGCCCACCAGCGAGTGCCAGCTGGGGAACGGCAGCAGGAACACCAGCCCGAACAGGAACGAGATGATCAGGCTGAACCATGGCACGCCGTTCTTGTCGGTCCTGGTGAACATGGACGGGTAGTACCGGTTCCTGGCCAGGCCGTAGCCGACGCGGGAGGTCGAGGTCACGTACATCTGGCCGGTGCCGTACGGGGAGATGAACGCGTCGACCCGCAGGATCGCCCCCACCCACTTGGCGACGACCAGGGCGGTGAGCCCGGCGAACGGCCCGACCACGATCGGGTTCGTCGGCGACAGCCCGGCGAAGCCCTTCGGTCCCAGCAGGCTGGCAGGCGTGGCGCCCAGGTAGGTCAGCTGGAGCAGCACGTAGACCGCGGTGCCGATGAGGATGGCGCCGATGATCGCCCACGGCAGGTTCCGCTGCGGGTTCTTCACCTCGCCGGCGAGCTGGTCGGCCTGCTCGAAGCCCAGGTAGGCGAAGACGATGCCGGCCCCGGGAATCGCGGCGAACAGCGCCTTGAGCTTGTCGCTGGTCGTGGCCAGTGACGTGACGACGCCGCTGACGTTGCTCCACTTCGGCAGGAAGCCGCCGCCCGCGCTCAGGTTCGAGCCGTGGAAGTGGAAGAACAGGACGATGATCGCGAAGACCGGGATGGCCACCTTCCACCAGGTGATGCCCGCGTTGATGTAGTTGAACAGGCGCATCGCGAAGAAGTTCACGCCGGTCATGATCGCCATCAGGACGATTGTGATCACGAACCCGAGGTGGGTCACGTTGCCGGTCGTCTCGCTGTAGATGGTGATCTTGTGCGCGTCCAGCCAGTACTGGCCGTACTGGAGCACGGCAAAGCACTCGATCGGCGCGACGGTGACCGCCTGGAGCCAGGAGAAGAACCCGAAGGAGATGCCCGCGCCGCTGCCGAATGCCAGGTGCGGGAACCTGGCCGTGCCGCCCGCGACCGGGAACATCCCGCCGAGCTCGGCGTGCACCAGGGCGAGCACGATGACGATGATTCCGCCGATGATCCAGGCGAGGATCGCGGCGCCGCCGATGGCGGCTGCGGCGAAGTACGAGCCGAACAGCCAGCCAGAGCCGATGATGGAGGTCTCGGACGCCCACATGGCGCCGATCAGCCCCATCTCCCGCTTGAGGCCGACATCGACCGGTCTGGTTGACGCGGCCGTGGTGCCAGTTGCCATGATCGTTCCTTCTTTCGGTGCGTAGTGAACCTAACGCCCGCGAGTAGGCCACATGCTAATGATCATCGGCGAGCGTGAGAAGAAGCCCGGAGGTGTCGGTTCGGTAACGCGAGTGACGAATCGCGGGCTGACGTGCTAGCGACGCCGTCAGCTCGCTGCCGGTGCGGCGGTTTCCGCCGTGCCCTGGGTGCCTGGAGCGGTAAGACGCCCCAGTGCGGCCACAGTGCTCCGTGTGACCGAGTGCTCGGAGCAGTAGCGCCGCGATCCGTTGCTGCTGCTGTCGATGAAGACGCGATCGCACGCGGCGATCGAGCAGACTCCCAGGCGGCGCGGGCCACCTTGCCCGACGATGGCCGCGAGGCCGCCGACCGCGGCCGCGGCGTAACGGTCGCAGGCCGACCCCGACTCCGCGAGGTGCAGGTGCCAGCCGTCGGGACCGTGGCGGACCAGCACCGGATGCAGCGGGTGCGTGATGAGCAGGGCATTCAGCCTCGTCGCAACGTCGCCGTCGTCCCCGGAGGCTGCGGAGCCGAACACCGCCCTGAGCTCCTCGCGCAGCAGCCGCAACCGTTCCAGGTCGTGGTGCGTGACCTCGGCGCACAGGGACGGGTGGTCCGCCATGAGCTCGCGGTATCCCTCGCGCGTCCGCAGCGGGTCGCTCCCGCCGGCGGCGGAGTTGACCAGGCGGATGGCCAGGTCGGCGAAGGCAGCCAGGTTCACGCTGGTCCTCATGGCGAGTGGGCGGCGGTCCCGCGGATGCGCCGAGTATGGCACAGCGAGCAGCGCGGGCAAGGGCCGTCCTGGCAAGCCTTGAGCAACCCTTGAGCCCGCCGTGCGGCTCTCCTGGTGACCGGTTAGGGTCCACACCATGTTCGCTGTCACCGCCGCCAGGTTCAGTCCCGACGATCCGCTCTCCGCCCTCGAGCTCGGCGAGCACGACGAGCCGCGCCCGCCGGAGGGCTGGACGACCGTCACGGTCAAGGCCGCATCGCTCAACCATCACGACGTCTGGACGCTGCGCGGCGTGGGCATCTCGGCTGACCGGCTGCCGATGATCCTGGGCTGCGACGCCGCCGGCGTCGATGCCGATGGCCGGGAGGTGGTCGTGCACGGGGTGGTCAGCGATCCGGGGTCGGCACCGGGTGACGAGACGCTCGACCCCGCCAGGTCCCTGCTGTCGGAGCGGTATGACGGCACCTTCGCCGAGCGGGTCACCGTGCCCCGGCGCAACCTCATCCCCAAGCCCGCGGGGCTCTCCTTCGAGGACGCGGCCTGCCTGCCGACCGCCTACCTCACCGCCTACCGCATGCTCTTCGACAAGTCCGGGCTCGAGCCGGGCAGCACGATCCTGGTCCAGGGCGCGGGCGGGGGGGTGGCGACCGCGCTCATCCTGCTCGGCAAGGCGGCCGGCTACCGGGTGTGGGCGACGAGCCGGAGCGAGGCCAAGCGCGAGCGCGCGCTCGCACTGGGTGCCGACCAGGCCTTCCCGCCAGGGGCACGCCTGCCCGAGCGGGTCGACGGCGTCATGGAGACCGTGGGCGAGGCGACCTGGTCGCATTCGGTGAAGTCGCTCCGGCCTGGCGGGCGGATCGTCATCGCCGGCGCGACCAGCGGCGCCATGCCGGCGGCCGAGCTGACCCGCATATTCTTCCTGCAGCTGTCGGTGGTCGGAACGACGATGGGAACCCGCGACCAGCTCGCCCGCCTGGTGAGGTTCTGCGAGCAGACCGGCGTCCGCCCGCTGATCGACCGGGTGCTCCCGCTTGCCCGGGCCCGCGACGGCTTCGCCGCGATGATCCACGGGGAGCTGTTCGGCAAGGTGGTCTTCACGGTGTGAAGGCCGGCCACACGGAGCTGGCGCGAACCTATGGTGACGCCGCGCCGTGCGTGCCCCGGCCCGGTCCTGTCCCCTATGCGCCCGGACCCTCGCCATTGCGCTGCGGGCCCGACCGCTCCGGCTGGCCTTCCGGCACCCGGAAGACCTCCCTGGCGATCCGGTTCAGCGCATCGCCGAGGATCTTGGCCAGGCTCGCGGCAGCGTCCTCGCTCACCGCATCGGCGTGCGCGGCGACCCCGCGGACCTGCGCGGCGAACGCGCCTGCCAGGCGCTCAAGGTCGGCGATGAACTCGGTGTCGGGCGGGCGCCATCCCTGGTGGCCGGCCGCGCTCCAGTGGGCCCGGGCGTGCCGCGACGCCTCGCGCCAGTCTTCCCTGGCCCGGTCCGCGGCCCGGTGCCAGTCGGCCTTCGCCTGCTGCCCGTGCTCGCGTGCCTCGCGTCCGTGTGCCGGGCCGCGCTCGCCGCCCGGCCCGGCATCCCGGCCGAACCACTGGCGCCAGTCGCCGCGTCCTGCCAGGCCGGCCCATTGCCGCCAGTCTCCCCGGCAGGCCCAGTCGGCCCACTCGCGCCAGTCGGCGTGCGCGCCCGGCCACCCGGCAGCCTCGCCGGCGTCGCCCGCCGGGCGGTCATGGTGCTCGCCGCCAGCGCGCGAACCCGGGGGGCTGCCTGCGGGCTGTTCCTGGCCTGGGGCGCTGCCTGCGGGCTGTCCAGAGCTCGCCGCGCCGCCAGCCGGCGCCCGCGCGCCGGACTGCCCGCGGGCGCGAGGCTGGCCGCGCGCCGCGCCCCGGCTGGCCTCGCGCAATGCCCAGGTGAGTTCCTCGCGCATGCTCCGGACCGTCTCCCGGATGTCCCGGGTCATCTGGCCGGCGATGTCATGGATCGAGGCGGCCAGGCTCTCCTCGATGTCGGAGAGCTCGTCGAGCCGGCGGTGAAGCTCCTCCCGCCCGGCGTCAGTGATCTTGTAGACCTTCTTGCCGTCGATCACCTCGTGGGTCACCAGGCCCTCTTCCTCGAGCCTGGCCAGCCGCGGGTAAATCGTGCCCGGCGACGGGGAGTAGATGCCGAGGAACCGGTCCTGGAGAAGCCGGATCACGTCATACCCGTGGCGGGGCGCCTCGTCGAGGAGCTTCAGCAGGTACAGGCGCAGGCCGCCGTGCCTGAAGACTGGACTCACCGTCGGCTCCCCTCCGACCCCGGGAGCCTGGCTGCTCCCGGCCAATCTCATGCTACATACGATATATCTTGTTGGCAAAGAGCGTCGCGGCCGGTGTCTCGGCCGCGACGGGAGCAGCGGCTGGCGCGCTGCCGGGGTGCGCCACGGCCGCGCCGGGAGCAGCGGGCTGGAGCGTCGAGCTGATGCCGCCGCGGCGCCGATGATCTGCCTCCGTCGCCGACGGGCAGTCCCACTCGGCCGGTGCAGCCGGCCGGTCGGCTCAGTCCTCGTCGTCCGCTCGCGCCAGCCAGGTCGCGAGGCGGTCGACCACCGCCTCATGCTCGGGATACAGGTCCACGAACTCGGTCAGCTTCCCGGCGAGCCAGCCGAGCGTGACGTCCTCGTCGCCCCGCCGCTGCGCCAGTTCCTCGATGCCGCGGTCGGTGAAGTACACGGTCACCCGCCTCCTTCCGCTCGCTGGCCAAGCGCGGTGCCGACGAGGGCGGCGTGCTCGGCCGCGTGCGCCTTCGCCGAGCCCGACGCCGGCGCCGAGCTCTCCGGCAGGGCGACCACGTCGAGCCGCCGGCCGAGCTCGGTCATCAGGTGCGTCGCCAGGTACGGCCAGGCACCCATGTTGGCCGGCTCCTCCTGGACCCAGGTGACGGTCACGGCGTTCGGGTAGGCGGCGATCGCGGCGGCGATCTCGGCCGTCGGCAGCGGGTACAGCCGCTCGACCCGCACGATGGCCACGTCGTCGCGCTTGTCCGCGCGGCGCTTGTCATCGAGGTCGTAGTAGATCTTTCCCGTGCACAGCAGCACCCGGCGCACGGAGGCCGGATCGGCGCCGTGCCCGTCCCGGCTGCCGGTCACGCGGGGGTCGGTGAGCACCGGGCGGAACGAGCCCGCGGTGAACTCGGCCACGGCCGAGACCGCTGCCTTGTGCCTGAGCATTGACTTGGGGGTGAACACGATCAGCGGCTTGACGCGGCCGGACAGCGAGTGCCAGCGGAGCAGGTGGAAGTAGCTGGCCGGGGTGCTCGGCATCGCCACGGTCATGTTGTCCTGGGCGCACAGGGACAGGAACCGTTCGATCCTGGCCGATGAGTGGTCTGGCCCCTGGCCCTCGTAGCCATGGGGCAGCAGCAGCACCACGGCCGAGCGCTGGCCCCACTTCTGCTCGCCCGATGAGATGAACTCGTCGATGATCGTCTGGGCGCCGTTGGCGAAGTCGCCAAACTGCGCCTCCCAGCAGACCAGCGCGTCGGGCCTGGCGACCGAGTAGCCGTACTCAAACCCGACCGCCGCGAACTCCGACAAGGGCGAGTCGTAGACGTGGAACTTCGCCGTCCCGCTGGCCAGCGCGCGCAGCGGAGTGTGCTCCTGGCCGGTGTGCCGGTCCACGAGCACTGCGTGGCGCTGGCCGAACGTTCCGCGGCGGCTGTCCTGGCCCGCCAGCCGGACGGTGCGGCCCTCGAGCAGCGTCGCGCCGAACGCGAGCAGCTCGCCGGTCGCCCAGTCGATCTCGTCCTGCTCGACCATGACGGCGCGCCGGGCCAGCTGGGGAGCCAGCCGCGGGTGCGGGGTGAAGCCGTCGGGCAGGTTGACCTGGGTGTCGATCACGCGCTTGATGAACTCCTGCGAGATCGCGGTGGGGACGGCGGCGTGGTCGATCGGCGCGGGCTGGCGCGGCGGTGGCGCCACGGCCCCGGCCGGCCGGCGGGCCGCCTCGCGGGTCTCGGCGAACGCGCGCTCCAGCTCGGCCTGGTACTCCCGCAGGATCTGCTCGGCCTCCTCGAGCGTGAGGTCACCGCGGCTGATCAGCGTCTCGGTGTAGAGCTTGCGGGTGGACCGCTTCGCGTCGATCAGGTCGTACATGAGCGGCTGGGTGAACGACGGGTTGTCGGCCTCGTTGTGGCCGCGCCGGCGGTAGCAGACCATGTCGATGACTACATCCTTGGCGAACGTCTCCCGGTAGGCGAACGCGAGCCTGCCGACCCGGACCACCGCCTCGGGGTCGTCGCCGTTCACATGGAAGATCGGCGCCTGGATCGTCCGCGCCACGTCCGTGCAGTAGACGCTCGACCTGGCCTGCTCCGGGTCGGTCGTGAAGCCGACCTGATTGTTCACGATGATGTGCACGGTTCCGCCGGTGCGGTACCCCCGCAGCTGGGAGAGCTCGAGAGTCTCGGCGACCACGCCCTGGCCGGCGAACGCGGCGTCGCCGTGGATGAGGACCGGCAGGACGGTGTAGCCGGGCGTTCCGAAGTCGAGCATGTCCTGCTTGGCCCGGACGACGCCCTCGGCCACCGGGTTGACCGCCTCCAGGTGGCTGGGGTTGGCGACCAGGGCGACCGGGATCGCGCTGCCGTCGGCGGCGGTGAACGTCCCCTCCGCGCCGAGGTGGTACTTGACGTCCCCGGACCCGTGCGAGCTCGCCGGGTCCAGGTACCCCTCGAACTCGCCGAAGATCTGGGCATAGGACTTGCCGACGATGTTCGCGAGGACGTTCAGCCTGCCGCGGTGCGCCATGCCGATCACCGCCTCGTCCAGGCCGAGCCTGGCCGCCTCGGTGAGGACCGCGTCCAGCAGCGGGATCAGCGACTCGGCGCCCTCCAGCGAGAACCTGCGCTGCCCCACGTACTTGGTCTGCAGGAACATCTCGAACGCCTCGGCGACGTTCAGCCGTGACAGGATCCGCATCTGCTCGTCGTGGTCGGCCTGCCGGTGCGGCCGTTCCACCCGGTCCTGCAGCCAGGCGCGCTCGGCCGGGTTCTGGATGTGCATGTACTCCAGGCCGATCGTGCGGCAGTAGGCGTCGCGGAGCACGCCCAGGATCTCCCGGAGGAGCATCCGCGGCCTGCCGCCGAACCCGCCGGTGGCGAACTCGCGCTCCAGGTCCCACAGGGTCAGCCCGTGCTGGAGGATGTCCAGGTCCGGGTGCCTGCGCTGGCGGTACTGGAGCGGGTCGGTGTCGGCGAGCAGGTGGCCGCGCACCCGGTAGGCGTGGATCAGCTCGTGAACCCTGGCCGCCTTGCTGATGTCGTTCTCATGGCCGGCCGGGATGTCCCTGACCCACCGCACCGGCTCGTAGGGGATGCGCAGCGCGGCGAAGATGTCATCGTAGAACCCATGCTCGCCGAGGAGCAGGCCGCTGATGACCCTGAGGAACTCGCCGGACTGCGCTCCCTGGATGATCCGGTGATCGTATGTGGAGGTGAGCGTGACCGTCTGGCTGATCGCGTCCCTGGCCAGCGTCTCCGGCGAGGCGCCCTGGTAGGCGGCCGGGTACTCCATCGCCCCGACGCCGACGATGCACCCCTGCCCGGGCATCAGCCTGGGCACCGAGTGCGCGGTGCCGATCGTGCCGGGGTTGGTCAGGCTGATCGTCGTTCCCTCGAAGTCGGAGACGGCCAGCTTGCCGGCCCGCGCCCGGCGGACGGTGTCCTCATAGGCGAGCCAGAACTGACGGAAGTCCATCTGCTCGGCGGCCTTGATGCTCGGCACGAGCAGCTGCCGGCTCCCGTCCTCCTTCTGCACGTCGATCGCCAGGCCCAGGTTCACGTGCTCGGGCGTGACCAGGACGGGCTTGCCGTCGGCCTCGGCGTAGGAGTGGTTCATCTCCGGCACCGATGACAGCGCGCGGACGACCGCGTAGCCGATCAGGTGGGTGAACGAGACCTTCCCGCCGCGGCCCCTGGCCAGGTGATTGTTGATGACGATCCGGTTGTCGATGAGCAGCTTGGCGGGGACTGCCCGGACCGACGTGGCCGTGGGCACCCCGAGGCTGGCCGCCATGTTCGCGGCCGTGCGGGCCGCCGCTCCGCGCAGCCGCCGCTGACCGCGCTCGGCCTCCAGCGCCGGGCCGGGCGCGGGCGGGGCCGCGGCCACGGGCCCGGTGACAGCCGCGGGCCCGGTGACGACCTCCGGTACGGTGGTCGCCGGCCGGGATGCCGCCAGAGCTTCAGGCGGGGCCGGTACCGGGCGGGCCGTCACCGCTTGCGCCGCCGCGGCCGGCGCCGGGCCCCCGTTCCCGGCGGGGGGAGCGGCCGTCGCACTCGGCCCGGGCTGGCCGGAGGGCGTGGCGCGGCCACCCTGATCCGGCGCTGGGCCCGGAGCCGGGCCGGGGAACGTCTCGGGCCGGTAGTCCGCGAAGAAGTTCCACCAGGCCCGGTCAACCGAGTCCGGGTCGGCCTGGTACCGCTGGTAGAGCTCGTCGACCAGCCACTCGTTCGGGCCGAAATCGGTGCCCGCGGTCAGCACCGTGCCCGCCCGGACCTCAGGTCCGGCCCGCCGCTCGCCGTCATCGCCTTGGTCCCGGCCCGAGCGGCCGGGATCGGCCCCGTCCTGGCTGGATCGCGCGCCCGCATGGGCGGGCGCGCGCGAAAACTCGGCTGACACGGCCGACATCGCCTCTTCCAGAGCTTGGCTTGCCTGTCACATCCCCGCCTTGTCAAGGCTACTCGCCGCCGCACGTCAGCTGGGCATCCTCGCCCGGCCGTGCGGCTCGCCCCAGTCGATCCGCGGGCCCGCGGGCACGATGCCCCGACGGCCGGCCCCGGCCCACTCCGCGGACAGGTAATAGTGGCGCTTGATCTGGTCGAGGTCGGTCGTCTCGCCGAAGCCGCGGTGGGAGTGCAGGTCGCGCGTGTACGCCCACAGGTGCGGGTAATCCGCGAGCCTTCGCAGGTTGCAGTGGAACAGCGGGTGGTAGACGGCGTCGAACCTGACCAGCGTCGGGTAGAGCCGGACATCCGCCTCGGTCAGCAGGTCCCCGAGCAGGAACCGCCGCCGGGCGAGCCGGTCGTCCAGCGCGTCCAGGGTGGTGAACAGCACCTTGGTGGCCTGCTCGTACTCTTCCTGGGTGGCTGCGGTGCCGGCCCGGTAGACGCCGGCGTTCACCGTGGAGAAGATCAGGGTCGCCAGCGACTCGATCTCGCGCCGCCGCGCCGCCGGGTACAGGTCGGGTGCCCCTGGCCGGTGAAACGGCCGGAACTCCGTCTCCAGCATCACGGTGATCTGAGCCACGTCGTCACTGACCACCTGGCAGGTCCGGGTGTCCCAGATCAGCGGGAGCATGGCCGGCCCGGAGCAATCCGGGTCGGTGGCCCGGTACAGGTCCGCGACATGCCTGGCGCCGGTGACCGGGTCCGGCCGGCCGTCCCCGCCGAGCCGCCAGCCGCGGTCGTCGGTGACCGGGTCGGCCAGCGTGAGCCCGATGACCCGGTCGAGCCCGAGGAGCCGCCGCACGATCAGCGCCCGGTGCGACCACGGGCACGCGAGGCAGGCGTACAGCTGGTACCTGGCCCGCTGGACCGGGAACCCGCTCGACCCGTCCCTGGTGATCCGGCCGGTGAACGTCGCCGGGCGGCGGACCAGGGTGCCCGTGACCGCAGGTAGGCTCGCGGTTGCCGGCTGCTCGCCGGGTTCGCACTCGGCTGGCCGCTGGGCACCGGATCGGCGGCCGCCGGCCGGAAGTGGGGTGACGGTCCTGAGGATGCCAGCGGGCCGGGGCGGGCCGGCCGCGGGAGCAAGCTCGGTGCCCGGCGGTGTGCCCGCTCCGGCGGATCCGGCCGGTCGCTCCGGTGGCGGTGGGGGTGGCCGATCCGGCGCCGGAGCGGTGACCGCCGGAGGCATGGGCGCGGGCGGCCAGGGCGGGCCGGCGGCGGGCTGGCTGGCCTCCCAGGGCGGGCCGGCGGCGGGCTGGCTGGCCTCCCAGGGCGGGCCGGCAGCGGGCTGGCTGATCTCCCAGGGGGGTGCCCCGCGCACGATCCGGCTCCGGGCCGCCGGGAGCGGTGGCTGGTGCCCTGACTCTGGAGTGTCAGACATCGGCGCCTCCTCCCCGGTGCCGGGATCACGCGGAATTATGTCCAAGCAAAGCACGTTCAGTGAGCGCCATGGGCGCAGTGCGATCGACGTCCGGTGAGCGATGGCGGAGGTGAGCGATGTGGCGGGGATCGTGACGGCGTTGACCTCCGCGCTCGGCCACCTGCACGGGCTGGTCGCGGCCGGGCTGGTGGGAGCGCTGGTCTTCGGGGAGACCGCCATCTTCCTGGGCTTCGTGCTGCCGGGCGAGGCGGCGGTGGTCCTGGGCGGCGTCCTGGCCAGCCGGGGTCACCTGTCGCTCGGCGTGCTCATCGCGGTCGTCGTGGTGACCGCTGTCACCGGACCGCTGGTCGGCTATGAGATAGGCCGCCGCATGGGTGACCGGCTGTTCGCCTCCCGCGCGCTCAGCCGGGTGCCCGGCGCGGTCGGCCGGGCCCGGGTGACGTTGCGGGACCGCGGCGGGCTCGCGGTGCTGGGCGGCCGGTTTGTCGCCATCGTGCGCGCGCTGATGCCCGCTGCCGCTGGTGCCGCGCGGATGCCGTATCGCACGTTCTTCCTGCACAACGGCATCGGCGGGGTCATCTGGGGGACAGGGTACAGCCTGCTGGGGTACCTGGCTGGCTCCGCGTACGCCGTGGTCGAGCGCCGGGTCGGCACCGGGCTGGCGATCGCGCTGGCCGTCGCGTTGGTCCTGGCGGTGGCGGCCTGGGCATGGCGCAGGCACAGGCCGACCTCGGACGCCTCCCCGGGCACGACGGATGGGACGGCGCCGGCCGCGGGCGACGAGGTCCTGGTGGCGGGCGATGAGGTCCCGGCCGCAGGCGACGAGGTCCCCGGGCCCCGCGGCGGCTCCCGCTAGGGCGTCGCAGCGGCCGGGTGCGCCTGGCCGGCGCTCAGCCCGGGGAACACGTCCTCGCGCCGATTGCCCAGGCACGGCAGCACGCTCCTGACCCGCGCGGTCTCCTCGGGGTCGACCAGGCCGGCGCACACGGCCGGCGCTGGGCCGAGGTCGAGCCGCACCGTGCCCATCGGGTCGACGAGCATGCTCCGTCCGACTCCTGTCGGCGCCGAGGTGGCAGGCTCGCCCGGGTCAGGGACCTGCCCGGCCGCCGCGATCCAGATCGTGTTCTCGATGGCCCTGGCCCGCACCAGGGTGACCCAGTGCTCCTCCTTGAACAGGCCCGCGGCCCAGGCCGACCCGATCACCAGCAGGTCGGCGCCCCGGATGGCCAGTGCCCTCGCCAGTTCCGGGAAGCGAATGTCGTAACAGGTCAGCAGGCCGACGGTCAGCCCGCCGAGCTGGGCCAGCACCAGGTCCGATCCCGGGGCCACCGACGCCGACTCGCGCTGGCCGAGGGCGTCGAACAGGTGGATCTTGCGGTACGCGGCGACGAGGTCGCCGCTCGCGCTGAAGGCGACCGTGGTGTTGTAGACTCGCCGGCCCGGCGCTGGCTCGAAGACGCCGGCCACCAGGGCCACGCCGAACTCGCGCGCCGCGCGAGCCAGTCCCGCGCAGAACAGCCCATCGAGAGGCTCAGCCGCCGCCCGCAGGTCGGCGGAGAACCGGACCTGGGTCCCTTCCGGGAAGACTGCCAGGTCAGACCCCTGCTCCCTGGCGCTGGTCAGGGCGGACCTCACCCGGCCGAGGTTCGCCTCCGGGTGGCTGCTGACCGGGATCTGGCAGAGTGCGACGCGCATGAGCGAAGCGTACGTCGCCCGGCTGAGCGACCGGCGTGGCGGTCACAGCCCAGGCCCCCGGTGCGGCGGCCCGCCCGGGCTGCCCGGCCCGCCCGGCCCGGAACCCGAGCAGCCTCCGCGCCGCTCCGGCCAGCGGCCCAGGGGGCTGGCCGCTGAGGCTCCGCGCGGACTCCTCGCGCACGCTGGCCAGGCTGACGAGCGCCACTGCGATCAGCACGGCCACGACGACCGTGGTCCCGGCGGTGACACCGAGCACGATCCATGCCTCAGTCACGGGTCCTCCTTGTCCCGAGGGGATCGGCGTACCGAGGCGATCGGCCAGGTGAGCCGCGGTCGCCACCGGCCTTGCCTGGCCTGGCGGGCGAGCTGGGTTTACTGATGGCCGTTCTCCGCCTACGATTCGATCCGATGTTTCTTGTCATCTAACTCATACCAAACAGTCGCCTGGCTCAAAAGGGCTGGGCGACCCGAAGCGCCTAACCATTCGGTGACATTCATGTGACCTGAAGGAGTCCGCTCATGGCCCAGGCCAAGTACCAGGCCATCGCCCACGAACTGCGGGCGCGGATCGACAGCGGAGCGCTCGCGCCGGGGGAGCGCCTGCCCAGCGAGCCGGACCTGGTGCGGCAGTTCAACGCCTCGCGCAACACCGTCCGGCTCGCCCTGGCGCTGCTGACCAACCAGGGGCTGGTCGTCACCCGGCAGGGTCTCGGGACGTTCGTGGCCGAGCCCGCCAAGCCATTCACGGCGCTGCTGTCCCGGGTGGACGTGCACCCGGCCGGGCAGGCCGCGTCCACCTTCCTGCCCGAGGTCAGCGACGAGGGCGCCGAGCCGGAGATGAGCAGGCAGGTGGTCGAGAAGGCGCCCGCCTCGTCGAGCGTCGCGGAGAAGCTGAAGATCACCCGTGGCGACCTCGTAGTGGTGCGCCGCAGGAGCGGCACGATCCGCGGCATCCCGTGGCTGATGATGGCGTCCTACTTTCCCCTGGACATCGCCTCGGGGACGCCGCTGGAGCAGGCGGGCGACATCGCGCAGGGGAGCATCGCGTTGCTCGCCGACCTGGGCTTCCCGCAGGTCGGCTACGCCGATGAGATCGGTGCGCGGATGCCGAGCCCAGGTGAGACCGCGTTCTTCGGGCTCTCCGCGGGGACGCCAGTGATCGTGGTCAACCGCACCGCGTACGCGGAGCGCCGGGCGATCAGGATGACCAGGTACGTCTACCGCGGCGACCGGGTCAGGCTCATGCATGAGGTCGGCAGCATCCCGCCCCGGTTCCGCACCACCTGACCCGGGGCGCCGGGCCGGGGCGCCAGTCAGGCGCCGTGCTTCCCGGCCAGCGCGGCGAGCTCGGGTACGAAGAAGCGCGCGTCCACGGTCCCCAGGCCCGAGCTCAGGTCATACCCGCGCGTGGCGGCCCAGCCCCGCACGGTGTACGTCCGGCCGTGCTGGCGGAAGGTGACGGTGTTGTTGCCGTGGATGATGTCCACCAGGCCCCGGTCGCCGGCCGCAGCCATCGCGTACAGGTACCCGTTGATCGGCCCGAGCGGATGGCCAGCCACTTGGTCGGCGAGGGCGACGATCCCGGCGAACAGGGGCGTGGCCTCGCTGGTGCCGCAGATGGGATACCAGCCCGGAGCGTGGCCGAAGCTGGAGTACACCTCGACGGGATGGCCGCAGGACGCGCTCAGCGACACGTCAGGGACGCCCCGGTGCCGGCCGACGACGGCCGCCACGCCGTTCTGGAACGCCGGCCGCCCGAACACGACCGACCGGCCGCCGCCGCCGGCCTGCGGGCCCGACCCCGGGTCGTTCCACACCCGGTCAGGCGCGAGCCGCCGGCCAGACCGGTCGAGCGTCAGGTCAAGCCCGCCGACCGCGGTGACCAGCGGGTCGCTGGCCGGCCACGAGGTGACCCGGTGGGTGTAGTAGGACCGCATGCTGGCGGTCAGGTCCGTGGCTCCCGCGTCGCCCGACGCGCTGACCACGGTGACGTCGTGACGTGGCTGGGCAGCCTCCAGGTAGGCGCCGCGGAGCGGCCGCAGAGCGCCCCTCGGGAAGGTCTCCTCGGTCGCGCCGAAGCTCTGGCTGATCACCCCGGCCAGGCGGCGGGCAAGGACGTACCTTTCAGCCCGGACGATCTGCGGGAAACCGCTTGTCCCCTCGTTCTCCGACACCGGCGTCTCCACCAGCACGATCCTGGCCGCCGGCGCCATCACATGGGCCCATTCCACGTCGAGCGTGGTCTCCTGCGCCCAGCTCACCATCGTGGCGCTGTTCGGGTTGAACCTCGGGATCCGGCCCGCCGGGTGGATGACGAGCAGCCGGGCCCGCGGCAGCCCGAACGCCCGGTCGAACACGGCGAGGTCGCGCCTGATCGTCGGTGACCCGAAGCTGTCGACGATCGCGATCGACTGCCCGGCGCCGTCGATTCCGGCGCGCAGCAGCGGGTTGACGTGGTAGGCGGCCCTGATCTGTGCCGGCGTGTAGCCGTCCGCCGGGACCGCGCCCGGCCGGGCGAGGACCCGCACGAGTGGCGCGATCGTGATGCCCGCAGCCGCCGGCCCTCCGGCCCGGCCGGGCGCCGGGACGGGGGCGGTGGCCGCGGGCAGCGCCACCGCGAGGACAAGCATCGCCGCCTTCCCGGCGGTCAGCGCGCCATCGGCCGTCAGCGCCCCCGCGACCGCGGCCGCCCGGGCCGCCAGGACCCTGGTTCCGGCTCTGGCGACGCGCCGGGCCGGGCCCGTGCTCCCGCCGTAATCCGTGGTCACTGACGGTCACCGCCACTGTTCACCATGACCGGACACCCTAGCCGCTGCCGGGCGCCGGCACGCCGGCGACGCCTCGGGCTCCGGCACGCGCGCCTGGCGGCCGCGGCGCGGCAGTCCGGTTCCCAGCGGAACGGGAGGCAGCCGCTCTCGGTACCGTCAGAGCGTGCTCGCCCTCGTCCTGGTGGCCGTGTCGGTCGGCGCGTCGAACATGGCCGCCTCGATCGGCATCGGCGCGGGGGGCGTCGGTGCCGGGACCAGGCTGCGGCTGATCGTGATCTTCGGGGCGCTGGAGGCCGGGATGCCGGTCCTCGGCCTGGCGCTCGGGCACGGCCTGGCGGTCGCGGTGGACCGCGACGCACGGTGGATCGCGGCGGTCCTGCTGGTCGCCATCGGCGCCCACGGCATCGGCAAGACGGTGCGGGGCGGCGGGCTGCCCAGGTTCCGGGCGCCGCGGCCGGCCGCGGCTCCCGCCGGCGCGCAGGAGGCGGGGCCGCGGGCTCCCCGGCCGCGGGCTCCCCTGCCGCGGGCTCCGCGGCCGCCGGGGCCGCGGCCGCCGGGGCCACGGCCGCTGCCCGGCCGCCGGGCGACGGCCAGGATGCTGGTCAGCGGCTTCGCGCTGAGCCTGGACAACCTCGTGGCCGGTTTCGCTCTCGGCGCGTTCCGCGTCGGCCTGCTGGCCGGCGTCGTGGTGTTCGGCGGCGTGAGCGTCCTGATGTCGCTGGCCGGCCTGGAACTGGGGGCGCGGGTGGGCAGGCGCTCGGCGGAGGGTGGCGAGCTGATCGGCGGCGCCGTGCTCATCGGCGTGGGCGTCGCGATCGGGTTCGGGGCCCTCGGCTGACCAGGCCCGGGGCCGCTGGGCCGGGCCGGCTACTCGGCGATGCTCAGCGCGGCCTTCGGGCAGGAGCGCACCGCATGACGGACCTGGTCGGCAAGGTCACCGGGAACCGCGCCGACCTTGATGTGCAGCACGTCCTCGTCATCGACCTCGAAGACCTCCGGAACCAGCCCGGCGCAGACCGCGTTGGCCTCGCAGGCGTCCCGATCCACTTCCACTCTCACCGCATGCCTCCGCTGCCGCAGGACCCGCCTCCACATTAGTTCCCCGGCGCCGGGCAGGAAGCCGGGGCCGATGGGGCGGGGCGCGCCGGGCGGACGCGGCAGACTGAGGGCCATGAGCTACGCCCTGCCCGACGCGCACCGGCTGGCCGCCGAGGCCGCGAGGGGGTTCATGCCCCCGGCCGAGGGGGAGGCGCTGTTCCTGGCCGCCGCCCGGTACGCGCCTGCGGGCCCGATCGTCGAGATCGGCACCTACTGCGGCAAGTCCACCATCTACCTCGCCTCCGCGGCGAGCCAGGCCGGCCAGGTCGTGGTGACCGTGGACCATCACCGCGGGTCGGAGGAGAACCAGCCCGGCTGGGAGTACCACGACCCTGAACTGGTCGACCCGGCAGTCGGGCGGATCGACACCCTGCCGCACTTCCGCGCCACGCTCGCGGCCTCAGGGCTCGAGCCGCATGTGATCGCGATCATCGGCCGGTCGGCCGAGGTCGCCCGGATGTGGCACGAGCCGCTCGGGATGCTGTTCATCGACGGCGGGCACACCGACGCCGCGGCGACCGCCGACTACGAGGGCTGGGCGCCCCGGATCACGTTGGGCGGCGCGCTCGCCATCCACGACGTCTTCCCCGACCCGGCCGACGGCGGCCAGGCCCCGTACCGGATCTACCTGCGGGCGCTGGCGTCGGGCGCGTTCACCGAGGTCCGGGCGGCCGGCTCGCTGCGGGTCCTGCAGCGCACGGGCGAGGGCATCGGCTGAGCGGCCGCGCCCGGCTCAGACCAGGCCGCCGACCCCGTCGGGGGCCTGGTCGGCGGGGTCGCAGCCGCAGGCCGGGTCGGCGGGCGGCATCACCGCGGCGGGGTCGGCCGCCACCTCGCGGAACAGCGAGCTGGCGGTGGTCGCCCCGGACAGGGCGTCGGCGGCGAGCACGATGGCCGCCGACGTGTAGCTGCTCTGCTCGTGCGGGTAGTACCGCCCGGTGGCGTACTGCCAGCCGGTCCAGTACGCGCCGCTGGGATCCCGCAGAAGCTGGATCCGGTCGAGCAGCTCCAGCGCGCGCGCCGGGTCGCCGACCGCCTCGAGCGTTATGGCGAGCTCGGCGGTCTCCGCCGCGGTGACCCACGGCTGGTCGCTCACGCAGCGAACGCCCAGCCCGGGCACCACGTAGCAGCCCCAGCCCTCGTCCAGGCGCCGCCGCGCGGCCTCCCCGCGGACCGGGCCGCCGAGCACCGGGTAGTACCAGTCCATCGAGAACCGGCTCTTGTCCGCGAACGCCTCCGGGTGGCAGGCCACGGCATGGGCGAGCTGCCCGGCGGCCAGCTCCCAGTCGGGCTGGGGCTCCCCGAGGTACTCGGCCAGCATGATCGCGCAGCGCAGGCTGGTGTACATGCTCGCGCTCCCGGCGAGCAGCGCGAAGTCCTCCGGGCTGCCGTCGGCCCGCCGCCGCCAGATGATCTCTCCCCTGGGTGCCTGCAGGCCGAGCACGAACTCGATGGCGGCCCGCACCGTCGGCCACATCCGCTCCGCGAACGCCTCATCCCGGCTGACCAGCAGCTCGTGCCAGATCCCGACCGCGCAGTAGGCGGCGTGGTTGGCCTCGGTGGTCAGGTCTGCCTGGCCCGGAGGCATCCGCTTGCGCCACGACCCGTCCGGGCGCTGGGTGGCCCGCAGCCACTCGTACGCGCGCCGCGCAGGCTCGCGCAGGCCGCAGGCGGACAGCGCCATCGCGCACTCCACGTGGTTCCAGGCGTCGACGTGCCCGTCGGGCCAGCCGATCGCGCCGTCCGGCTGCTGGACCGCGGCGATCGCCCGGCCCGTGGCGAGCACGGCGTCGGCGGAGAGGATGCCGGGCAGCTCGGGCAGCCAGGCAGGCGTGCGTGCCCATCGGCCACCGATGCCGGCCGGGGCGCGCGCGCCGGGCACGCCGCCGCGCCCCCGCTCAGGCGGCCGCATCCTTGTCCGCGTAGACGACCAGGCTCTTGCCGATCAGCGGGTTCAGCGCGCGCTCGGCGATCCGGGTGACGGCGGGCCGGCGCGTGATGTCCCACACCAGCAGCCGGTGGTAGGCGCTGGCCAGCGGGTGGCCGTCGTCGTGCACGCCGACCGCGCACTTCAGCCACCAGTAGGGCGAATGGAGCGCGTGGGCGTGGTGCTGGCCGCTGACCGCCAGCCCGGCCCGGCTCAGCTTCACCCGCAGCTCGCGGCGGGTGAAGATCCGCACGTGCCCGCCGGGCGTGTCGTGGTAGTCGTCAGACAGGCGCCAGCAGACCCGCTCGGGCAGCCAGGCGGGAACGGTGACCGCGGCCCGGCCGCCCGGGCGGAGCACCCGGGCGATCTCGTTCATCGCCGCTTGGTCGGCCGGTATGTGCTCAAGCACCTCGGCGGCGATCACCGCGTCGAAGCACCCGGCCGGGAACGGCAGCGCGGTGGCGTCCCCCACGGCCACCGCCGCGGACGCGCCGGCGGGCACCTCCCCCGCCTCGGTCATGGCGGTGAACATGTCCCTCACCCGCGCGAGCTCACCGGGGTCGGTGTCCAGCGCCACCACCCGGGCGCCCCGGCGCAGCGCCTCGAACGCGTGCCGGCCGCCGCCGCAGCCGAGGTCGAGGACGCGGTCGCCGGGTCCGGCCGGCAGGCGCGCGAAGTCAACGGTCAGCATCGGCGGCATCCGCGGGCCGAGTGCCCGGGCAGGGGGCCGCGGCTGCTGCCCGGCGCGCCGTCTCGCTGATCACGGCACGGTACTGCGCGACGGTCGCGCGGGCCACCGCCGGCCAGGCGTACCGCTCCCGCACCCGCCGCAGCGCAGCGCGGGAGAGCCGCTCGCGCTCGCGCGGCGACTCCTGGAGCCGGCGTATCGCCGCGGCGAGCTCCTCCGGGTCGCCGGGCCTGACCAGCACCGCCGCGTCACCGGTCACCTCGGGCAGGGCGCCTGTCCGGCTGGCCACCAGCGGGGTGCCGGACGCCATGTGCTCGACCGCGGGCAGCGAGAAGCCCTCGTAGAGCGAGGGGACCACGGCGATCTCCGCGCTGGCCACCAGCCCGGCGAGATCGGCGTCGCCGATCCCGGTGACGAACCTCACCCGGCCGGCCAGCGACAGCTCTCCGACCAGCTGCTCGGTCGGCCCGCCGGGCGCGGGCTTGCCGACCACGGTGAGCTGGCACTCGCGCTCGGTGGCGACCTTGGCGAACGCCCGCAGCAGCGTCGGGATGCCCTTGACCGGCGAGTCCGCGCTGGCGACGGCGACGATGCTGCCCGGCACCCGCGGGGCGGGGCGGGGATGGAAGAGCCGGGTGTCGACGCCGAGCGGGATCACCCGCACGTTGCCCGGCGGGACCTTGAAGTCCGCGATGATGTCCTCGCGCGAGGACTGCGAGCCGGTGAGCACCGGCCCGGCCCGGCGGGCCACCCGGGCCTGCATCCGCACGAACGAGTACCAGCGCCGCTTGGTGAGCCGTCCCAGCCCGCGTGCCTGGGCCAGCTCGATCCGCCGGTCCACGCTGATCGGGTGGTGGATGCTGGTGACCAGCGGCAGGCCGAGCCGGCGTATGCCGAGCATCCCGTAGCCGAGGACCTGATTGTCGTGGACGACGTCGAAGTCGGCGCGGCGGCCGCGCAGCAGGCGCAGCGCCCGCAGGCTGAACGTGAGCGGCTCGGGGAATGCGGCCGTCCACATCATGCCGACCTCGAGCAGGTCGATCCAGTCGCGGTACTCGCCCGGCCGCGGGGTGCGAAACGGGTCGTCGTCCCGGTACAGGTCGAGGCTGGGGACGGTGCGCAGCAGCGGCCCTGGCTCCAGCTCCGGGTAGGGCTGGCCGGAGAACACCTCGACGTGGTGGCCGAGCGCGGCCAGCTCGCGGGACAGGTGCCTCAGGTAGATGCCCTGGCCGCCGCAGTGCGGCTTGCTCCGGTAGGACAGCAGCGCCACCCGAAGCGGCGGGTCATCCGTGCTCAACGCGGCACTGCCTCCTCGTCCCCGCCGACCAGGCGGGCCGGCGGCCCGGGGCGCTGGCCGCTGGCCGCTGGCCGCTGGCCATCTGGCAGCGAACCCTACCACCGGGCGGCCCGCGCCCCATGCCCGCCAGGGCCGTCCGGATCGCACCGGTTCGCGGGGATCGGCGGGGATGGCCCGCGGTCGCCGCGCGGCCATGCTGCCACGACGTAGGATCACGGCGTGCCCGGGCCGGGTGGCGCGCCCGGCCGCTGGCGACGCGAGCGGAGGCCGACCTGACACGAAGAGCGCTGATCACCGGCATCACCGGCCAGGACGGGTCCTACCTGGCCGAGTACCTGGTCTCGCAGGGCTACGAGGTCTGGGGGCTGGTCCGCGGCCAGCAGAACCCGCGGGTGCGCCAGCTGCGGCAGCTGCTCGGTGAGGTCCGCCTCGTCCGGGGCGACCTGCTCGACCAGGGCAGCCTGATTGCCGCGGTCGAGCGCGTCCAGCCGGACGAGGTCTACAACCTGGCCGCGATCTCGTACGTGCCGATGTCCTGGCAGCAGGCCGAGCTGACCGGCGAGGTCACCGGGCTGGGCGTGCTGCGGGTCCTGGAGGCGATCCGGGTGTCCAGCGGGATCAGCGCCTCGCGCAGCCCCGGCCGGGGGCAGGTCAGGTTCTACCAGGCGTCGTCATCGGAAATGTTCGGCATGGTCCGCGAGTCGCCGCAGACCGAGAGGACGCCGTTCCACCCGCGCAGCCCCTATGGCGTGGCCAAGGCCTACGGTCACTTTCTCACCCAGAACTACCGCGAGTCCTACGGTATGTTCGCCGTCTCCGGGATCCTGTTCAACCACGAGTCGCCGCGGCGGGGCCCGGAGTTCGTGACCCGCAAGATCTCGCTCGGCGTCGCGAAGATCAAGCTCGGCTACGAGCGCCAGCTGCGCCTCGGCAACCTGTCCGCCCGGCGGGACTGGGGGTTCGCCGGGGATTACGTGCGGGCCATGCACCTGATGCTCGGCCAGGACGAGCCGGCCGACTTCGTGGTCGGCACCGGCGTCACCCACTCCGTGGAGGACCTGCTCGACCAGGCGTTCAAGGTGGCCGGGCTGAACTGGCGGGATCATGTGGTGACCGACGCCGCGTTCATCCGGCCGGCGGAGGTGGACAAGCTCTGCGCCGACCCGTCGGCCGCCCGTGAGCGGCTCGGCTGGGAACCCAAGATCGGCTTCGAGGAGCTCGTGGCGATGATGGTCGAGTCCGACCTGCAGCTGCTGTCCTCCGGCGGCCACGCCGAGGACTCCTTCGGCGCCGACACCTGGTAGCGCGATCCCGCCCGCTCAGCCGATCGCGGCGCCGATGCCGGCGCCGATCGCGTAGGTCAGCCCTGCCGCCACGCCCGCGAACAGGACCTGGCGCAGCGCGCCGCGCAGGAACGGGCGCTCGGTGACGCGCGCCACCAGGCCGCCGCCGGCGAACGCGGCGACGCCGGCCAGCACGAGCGAGGCCGCCAGGTGCGGGAAGCCGAGCAGGTAGGGCAGGAGCGGGATCAGGGCGCCCCCGGCGAACGTGACCAGCGAGGCGGCCGCAGCCACATGGGGCGAGGGCAGCTCATGATGGTCGACCCCGAGCTCCTGGCGGACGTGGATCCGCAGGGCCTGCTCGGGGCTGCTGGACACCTGCCGGGCCACGCTGTCGGCGAGGTCGGCGTCCACGCCCTGGCTGCGGAAGACCGCGGCCAGTTCCAGGCGCTCGGCTTCCGGGTTGGCCTCCAGCTCGCGCCGCTCCTTGGACACCTCGGCGGCGACCAGCTCGTTCTGCGAGGAGACGGAGACGAACTCGCCGGTGGCCATGGAGAAGGCGCCCGCCGCCAGGCCCGCCAGGCCGGTCAGCACGATCGCGCCGTGGCGCGCGCCGCCGCCGCCGACCCCGGCGATCAGCGACACGTTGGTGACCAGGCCGTCCATCGCGCCGAAGACCGCCGGGCGGAGCCAGCCGCCCGAGACGTCGCGGTGCTGGTGGCCATGGGCCTCGCTGCCGGGCGCCGGGTCCGGGCCTCCCGGCGCCAGGTCCGGCCCGCCGGGTGCCGGGTCCGGCCCGCCGGGCGCCAGGTCCGGCCCGCCGGGCGCCAGGTCCGGCCCGCCGGGCGCCAGGTCCGGCCCGCCGGGCGCCAGGTCCGGCCCGCCCGGCGTGGTGGCGTGGCCGCCCGCAGTCGATCGCATCGGCAACCCAGGGTACCCGGCGGCGGCCATCCGGCGGGAGCGGGAGCTATCCTGCGCCCTGAGCAGTGGGGGATGATGGCTGCATGACCGGCCGGCCCGCGGCGGCTGCCATGGCCATGCGCGGCGCCGGCCGGGCGGGAAGCGAGGTGGGATGATGGGCCAGACCGCCGGGGGACGGCTGACCCGGCGCCGGCTGCTGCTGCTCGGACTGGTTGCGGCGGCCGCCGCCGTGCTCTCCGGGGCGACGATCCTCGCGATCAGCAGGACGGTCGCCTCCCAGGCCGCTCCCGGGCGCGCGGAGCCGGCCGCGCCGGTGCTCGGCTTCGTGCGGATGGACAAGCCCGCACCCCCGGTCCGCCTGCCGAACCTGACCGGCCACGGCACGGTCAGCCTGGCGGGCCTGGCCGGCAGGCCGATCGTGGTGAACTTCTGGGCCTCGACGTGCGAGGTCTGCAAGAGCGAGACGCCCGCGGTGGCGAGCGTCGCCCGCGGGCTCGGCGGGCGGGTCGCCTTCGTCGGCATCGATACCCTCGACCTGCGCGGGGCCGCGCGGGCGTTCGTGGCCAGGTACCGGGTCCCGTATCCGATCGCGTTCGACCCGCAGGGCACGGCCGCCTCCAGCTACGGCGTGCCGGGCCTGCCGGTGACGTTCTTCCTGTCCCCTTCGGCCCGGACGATCCTCGGCGAGAACATCGGCGCGCTGACGGCAGGCAGGCTGCGCGCGATCCTGCGCACGCTGTACCGGATCGGCTGAGGGGGGCCGGTGACATCCCCAGCATCCGCCGGGCACGCGGCAGGCGCCCGCCCGGTCCGCGCCCCGCGGGGCACCGCGCTGTCCTGCCGCGGCTGGCCCCAGGAGGGCGCGCTGCGGATGCTCATGAACAACCTCGACCCCGAGGTCGCCGAGCACCCGGACCAGCTCATCGTCTACGGGGGCTCGGGCCGGGCCGCCCGTAGCTGGGCGGCGTTCGACGCCATCGTCGCCTCGCTGCGGGACCTGGGGGACGACGAGACGCTCCTGGTGCAGTCGGGCAAGCCGGTCGGCGTCTTCCGCACCCACGAGTGGGCGCCCCGGGTGCTGATCGCCAACTCCCACCTGGTGCCGCAGTGGGCCACCTGGGAGGAGTTCCGGCGGCTGGAGTCGCTCGGGCTGACCATGTTCGGCCAGATGACGGCGGGGTCCTGGATCTACATCGGCACCCAGGGCATCCTGCAGGGCACCTACGAGACCTTCGCCGCCGTCGCGGCCAAGCGGTTCGGCGGCTCGCTCGCCGGGACCATCACCCTGACCGCCGGCCTCGGCGGCATGGGCGGGGCGCAGCCGCTCGCCGTCACGATGAACGGCGGCGTGGCGATCTGCATCGACTGCGACCCGGCGAGCATCGCGCGGCGGATCGCGCATGGCTATCTCGATGAGGCCGCCGACGGCCCCGACGACGCGATACGGCGGGCGGCCTCCGCCGCGAAGGCGGGCAGGCCGCTCTCGGTGGGCCTGCTCGGCAACGCCGCGGACCTGGTGCCGGCGATGCTGGCCCGCGGCGCCCCGGTGAACGTGGTCACCGACCAGACCTCCGCGCACGACCCGCTCACCTACCTGCCCAGGGGCGTGGCGTTCGAGGACATGGCCGCGCTCCGCGCCGAGGACCCGGCCGGCTTCACCGCCCGGGCGCGCGAGTCCATGGCAGCGCACGTCGAGGCCATGGTCGGCTTCCAGGACGCGGGCGCGGAGGTCTTCGACTACGGCAACTCGATCCGGGGCGAGGCCAAGCTCGCCGGGTACCAGCGGGCCTTCGACTTCCCGGGCTTCGTGCCCGCCTACATCCGGCCGCTGTTCTGCGAGGGGAAGGGGCCGTTCCGGTGGGCGGCCCTGTCCGGCGACCCGGCGGACATCGCGGCCACCGACGCCGCGATACTCGATCTGTTCCCCGAGAACGAGGCGCTCGCCAGGTGGATCCGGATGGCCGGCGAGAAGGTGCGGTTCCAGGGGCTGCCGGCCAGGATCTGCTGGCTCGGCTACGGCGAGCGCGACAGGGCCGGGCTGCGCTTCAACGAGATGGTCGCCCGCGGTGAACTGCGCGCGCCGGTCGTGCTCGGCCGCGACCACCTCGACTGCGGGTCCGTGGCCTCCCCGTACCGGGAGACCGAGGGAATGGCCGACGGCTCCGACGCGATCGCGGACTGGCCGCTGCTGAACGCGCTGCTGAACACCGCATCGGGTGCCTCGTGGGTGTCGGTTCACCATGGCGGCGGGGTCGGCATCGGCAGGTCGATCCACGCCGGCCAGGTCTGCGTGGCCGACGGGACTGCGCTGGCCGCCGCCAAGCTGGAGCGCGTGCTCACCAACGACCCCGGCAGCGGCGTGGCCCGGCATGCCGACGCGGGCTACGACCGCGCCCGGGAGGTCGCCGCCGCGCGCGGCGTGCGGATACCCATGCGGGAGCCCCCGGCGTGAACGGCGGTCGGTGGGAGCTGCCGCTGTGGCAGGCGCTCTTGCCGGTCGGCAGGGACCCGGTCACGGGAGGCTATCATCGGCTTTCCTTCACCGAGGCCGACGCGGCCTGCCGCGACTGGTTCGCCCGCGCGGCGGCCGACCGGGGGCTCCGGGCCGAGACCGACCGGAACGGCAACCTCTGGGCCTGGTGGACCCCTCGGGACGGCGGTGGCGAGCAGGCCATCGTCACCGGCTCCCATCTGGACTCGGTGCCCGGCGGCGGCCCGTACGACGGCCCGCTGGGCGTGGTGTCCGCGTTCGCCGCCATCGACCTGCTCCGTGACCGGGGCCTGGAGCCCGCCCGGCCGCTGGGCGTGGTCGCGTTCGCCGAGGAGGAGGGTGCCCGGTTCGGGTCCGCCTGCCTGGGCAGCCGTCTGACCGTCGGCGCGATCGCGCCGCAGGAGGCACGGGCGCTCACCGACGCCGATGGCGTCACGCTGGCCGCGGCGATCGCGGAGGCCGGCGGCGATCCCGGCATGATCGGCCCGGACCCCGAGCGGCTCGCCCGGATCGAGGCGTTCATCGAGCTGCACATCGAGCAGGGCAGGGCGCTGGCCCGGCTCGGCGCGCCGGTCGGGGTGGCCGGGGCGATCTGGCCGCACGGACGGTGGCGGATCGACCTGGCCGGCCAGGCCGACCACGCCGGCACCACCCGCCTGGCCGACCGGCGCGACCCGATGCTGCCGTTCGCGGCGGCGGTGGTCGCGGCCAGGCAGGCAGCGCAGGACGAGGATGGGCTGGCCACGATCGGCAAGGTCGTGGCCCAGCCCGGTGCGGTCAACGCGATCTGCTCGTCGGTCTCCGCCTGGCTGGACGCGCGCGCTCGCGACGAGGCCCGCCTGGAGCGGATCGTCAGCCGGGTGCTGCGCGCCGCCGCTGAGAGCGCGGCCAGTCAGGGGGTGCAGTCGAGTGAGCGGCTCGACTCGTTCACCCCGGGGGTCCGGTTCAGCGATGGCCTGCGCGCGCGCCTGGCGGCCACGCTGGCGCGCGCCGGGACCGTCCCGCCCGTCCTGGACACCGGGGCCGGGCACGACGCGGGCGTCCTGGCCGCTGCCGTGCCCGCGGCGATGCTGTTCGTCCGCAACCCCTCTGGGATCTCGCACGCCCCGGCCGAGCACGCCGACCCGCAGGACTGCGCCGCCGGGGTGGACGCGCTCGCCGCGGTCCTGGCGGAGCTGGCGTGCCGGTGACCGGGGGTGGCGGCGCCGCCGCGCGGTCCTGGCACGCAGAACTGGCCTGGCTGCCGGGGGTGGGCATCCGGGCCGGGGTGCTGATCGAGGCGGCGGGAGGCAGGTTCACCCGGGTGACTCCCGGTGCCGATCCCGCCCGGCTGCCGCGCGGCACGGTCCGCCTTGCCGGGCTGACCCTGCCGGGCCTGGCGAACTGCCACTCGCACGCGTTCCACCGCGTGCTGCGCGGCGCGGGCCAGGCGAGGCGGCCCGGCTCGCGGAGCGGCTCGTTCTGGACCTGGCGGGAGCGCATGTACCAGGTCGCCGACCGGCTCGATCCGGACGGCTACCTGGCGCTGGCGCGCGCCGTGTACGCGGAGATGGCCATGGCCGGGATCACCTGCGTGGGCGAGTTCCACTACGTGCACCACGCACCCGGCGGGCGCCCCTACGCGGATCCGAACGCGATGGGGCGGGCGCTCATCGAGGCAGCCGCGCAGGCAGGCATCCGCATCACGCTGCTCGACTCCTGCTACCTGTCCGGCGGCCTCGGCCCGGCCGGGGACCAGCTGCCGCTGGCCGGGCCGCAGGTGCGATTCGGTGACCGCTCGGCGCACGAGTGGGCGGAGCGCGTCACCGCGCTCGCCACCGAGCTGACGACCGGGCCGGCGGGAGGTAGCGCGGGGCCGGCGGGCCACCCGGGCGCGCGGGTCGGCGCGGCGATCCACTCGGTGCGCGCGGTGCCGCCCGTCCAGATGCGGCCCGTGGTCGCCTGGGCGCGCCAGGCCGGGGCGCCGCTGCACGCGCACCTGTCCGAGCAGCCCGCGGAGAACCGCGCCTGCCTGGCAGCCTACGGCGCCACCCCGGCGTCCGTCCTGTACCAGGCCGGGGCGCTCGGGCCGCGCAGCACCGTCGTCCACGCCACTCACCTGACCGGCGACGACATCCAGCTGCTCGGCGGCAGCGAGGTGTTCGCCTGCGCCTGCCCGACGACCGAGGCGGACCTGGCCGACGGGGTCGGCCCGTTCTCCGCTCTCGCCGCCGCCGGGTGCAGGCTCACCGTCGGCAGCGACAGCCAGGCGGTGATAGACCTGTTCGAGGAGGCCCGCCGGATCGAACTGCATGAGCGGCTGGCCCGCGGCGAGCGAGGAGTGTTCCCGGCCGAGGCGCTCGGCACCGCGGTGACCTGGGACGGGCACGCCAGCCTCGGCTGGCCGGACGCGGGCGAGATCGCCCCAGGGTCGCTCGCCGACCTGGTGACGGTCGCGCTGGATTCCGTGCGCCTGGCGGGAACCCGGCTCCCGGACCGGGGTCCCGCGCGGGACGACGGCCCGGCGGACCTGGCCGTCCTGGAGGCCGTGCTGTTCGCCGCGACTGCCGCGGACGTGCGTCACGTGGTGGTCGGCGGCCGCGACGTCGTCGCCGACGGGCGCCATCTGCTGGTGGGCGACGTCCCCGGCGCGCTCGCGGCCGCGGTCGCGGCGGCTCGCGACCGGGCCTGACCGCCGGCCGCGGTGCCGGGCCGGGAAACGCCGCGGTGGCAGGATGCGGGCATGAGCACGCTGATCACCAACATCGGCGAGCTGGTGACGAACGCGGGGCCCGGTGGCGGGTTCGCCGCGATGGACGACGCCGCCCTGGTGATCGACGACGGCCGCGTCGCGTGGACGGGCCCGGCCGCGAGCGCGCCTGCCGCGGATGACCGGGTCGACGCGGCGGGCCGGGCCGTCCTTCCCGGGTTCGTCGACTCCCACGCCCACCTGGTCTTCGCCGGGGAACGCGCGGCCGAGTTCGCCGCCCGCATGGCCGGCGTGCCGTACCGGGCCGGCGGCATCGCGAGCACCGTGACGGCGACTCGCGCCGCGACCGACGCCCAGCTGGAGGCGAACCTGCGGCGGCTCGCGGCGGAGATGCTCGGGCAGGGGACCACCACGTTCGAGTGCAAGTCCGGGTACGGGCTCACCGTGGCCGACGAGGCGCGGAGCGTGGCGCTGGCCGCCAGGGTCACGCCGGAGGTCACCTTCCTGGGCGCCCACGTGGTGCCGCCGGAGTTCGGCGGCGCCACCGACCGCTACGTGGACCTGGTCCGCGGTCCCATGCTGCGCGCGTGCGCCCCGCATGCCCGATGGGTGGACGTGTTCTGCGAGGACGGGGCGTTCGGCGCGGACGAGGCCCGCGCGGTGCTCGCCGCGGGCATCGCGGCGGGCCTGATGCCCCGCATCCACGCCAACCAGCTCGGCCCGGGCCCGGGAGTCCAGGTGGCCGCCGAGGTGGGCGCGGCGTCGGCCGATCATTGCACGTTCCTGTCCGATGCCGATGTGGACGCGCTCGCCTCGTCCGGCACCGTCGCGACCTTGCTGCCCGGGGTCGAGTTCTCCACCAGGCAGCCGTACCCGGACGCCAGGCGGCTGCTGCGCGCCGGCGTCACGGTCGCGATCGCCACGGACTGCAACCCGGGCTCCTGCTTCACCTCAAGCATGCCGTTCTGCGTCGCGCTCGCCGTCCGCGAGATGGGCATGACCACGCGGCAGGCGGTCTGGTCGGCGACGGCGGGCGGCGCCCGGGCGCTGCGCCGTGACGACATCGGCCACCTGGGCGCCGGTGCCCGGGCCGACCTGGTGATGCTCGCCGCGCCGTCCCACGCCTATCTCGCGTACCGGCCCGGGGTGCCGCAGGTCGCCGCGGTCTGGCGGGCCGGGCGGCTCGTGCTGGGCGGCCGATCCGCCCGATGAGCGGGGCAGGTGGGCGAACCGACCGGGGACCAACCCTCCGGCTTACGCCTATCCCTACGTCCTCGGTCCGGGGACGAGCGTGCCGATCCAGCCGCGCCCCAGCCGCGACCAGCCGTAGCCAGTCGGGCAGCACCGGACCGGGCCATTGCATGGAGTATGGCCGCCGCGGTCAGGATCCGGTCATGACGGCTACGCCCGCGGCCCGGGCGGCAGCCTGCAGCTTCGCATCGAAGGTGGCCAGCGGCAGCCCTTCGCGTTCGGCGAGGACCAGGTAGGCGGCGTCGTAGGCGGTCAGGCCGTGGCGGCGGCCCGCTGCCAGGACGGCTCCCATGTCGGCGCTGGCCGTATCCACCAGGATCGGCAGCTGGCCGAGCAGGGCTACGAACCGGGCACCCTGCGCCTCGGTCAGCCTGCCGCGCCGCTCGCCGGCCAGCAGGACATTGGAGACCTCAAGCTCCCACAAGCCGGGCACCACCGCGGTGTCGCCGGCCAGCAGGTCGAGGAGGGCCTCGGTCCCCGGCGTCGCCTCATCCTCAAAGCACCAGGCCAGCGTCACCGACGCATCGACCACGAACGGCACTCAGCGCCGCCCCTCGGCAATCAGGTCCGCCAGGGACAGCCCGCCGAGCGTGACCCCGCGCCGTGCCTGCCGCAAGGCGGCGATCACCTCGCCCGCCGTGAGGCGAGCCCCGTGAGCGGGCACCAGCCGGGCCACCGGATTGCCGTGCTTGGTGATCACGATGCTCCTGCCCTCCGCCACCTCATCAAGCAGCCGGGGCAGGTGGGTCTTCGCCTCGTAAGCGCCCACAGACTCCACACAGTCAGACTAGCCGCCGACCAGTCCGATGGCGACTGCGCGACCGCGAAGACGACGTGCGGCGCTTCGTCCGTGACCTGCGGATCCCGCCCACCTCCGACGACGCCGAGCGCGACCTCAGTCGAACCAGTATCGCCGCACGCCAGGGGCACCGGAATCGCCCGGCAGCACCGAGTCCAGCCGCCCGCCGCAGGCTTCAATCGCCTTGATCGAGCCCGTGTTGTCGTCGTCGCAGGTGACCAGCACGCGGTCGATGCCGAGCGAGCGGGCGATCACCAGCGCCTGCCGCAGCATCTGCGTCGCGTATCCCCGGCGGCGGTGCGCCGCCAGCACGCAGTAGCCGATGTGCCCGCCCTCGCGAAGCAGTGCGTCGTTGAGCCGGTGCCTGATCGAGACGCGGCCCACGATCTGGCCGTCCACCTCCGCGACCAGAAGCGTGCTTGGCACGAAGCGCTCCGGCAGATCGGCTCCGGCCCGGAAGCGCTCAAGCACCTGCAGGTACTCGTCCCACGGCATCCCCGGCTCAAAGGCCAGGCCGAAGACGACGCCCTCGGCGGCCAGTTGCGCGTGCCCGGCACGGAACTCGGCCTCGTCACTGGCTCGCAGCGGTCTCAGGCGGAGCATTGCGGCAGGCTACCGACCGCAGGAACGCGGCGGCGAGGGTATTTCCGCCCGGCTATGGCCGGGCCAGTGCCGGATACCGGCCGTCGAACCGGATCAGCGGGTCCGCCGAGGCGCTGAGGATCTGCACGGCGCGCACGTCCGCGATGACCAGCAGGTGGTCACCGGCCGGGATCCGTGAGCTCGCCTCGCATTCGAGGGCGAACAGGGCGCCATCCGGGATCAGGGCGCCGGAGAACCCGCCCCGGCGGTGGGGTGTGTCCTCAAGCAGCAGCCGGGCGCTGGGCCGGCCCGACGCGGCGAACCGGCCGGCCAGCACTCGCTGGCCGGCCGAGAGCACCGTGACCGCGAACCGGCTCACGCGGCCGAGGACCTCTGCGGGATATCCGGAGTCGGACAAACCGACCGAGATCAGCGGCGGGCGCATCGAGACGGGGCAGAACGCGCTGACCGTCACCCCGACGTCGTCCCGCCCGTCGGCGATCGTCAGCAGCGTGACCGCGCTGGCCAGCGCGGTGAGGGCGGTTGCGAACTCACCGGGCGGGCCAGCCGCGCGATCCGGTTCACTCACATGAAGGTCCAGGCGCCGGGGAGCATCAGCGGGCCGTGCGCAGGCAGCCCGAGGCGCGCCGCCAGGCCCGCCACCGGCCCCCAGGTCTCGGCAAGCAGGTCCGCGACGACGGCGCCGGCGAGCGCGCCCGCGCCGTCCGCCAGGGACGGGGCCACGCTGGTGCGGGCCGCCGCCTTGCGATCCTCGCTGCTGAAGGCCGGCCTGAGCCGGTCGAGCGGCCCCATCCGCGGGTATCCGGTCAGCGGTGCTGTGGCGGGCAGGCCAGCGCGGCGCCGGGCGATGCTCGCCGCCTCCTCCAGGCCCCCGAGCTCATCGACCAGCCCGTGCTCGCGCGCGTCCTCGCCGATCCAGATCCGCCCTCTGGCGATCTCGTGGACCCGCTCCGCCGGCAGGCCGCGACCGGCCGCGACCTTCCCGGTGAAGTCGGCGTAGATGCTATCGAGCCACTGGTTGACGAGCGCCCACTCCTCGTCGGTGAACGGCTGGGCCACCGAGAACATCGCCGCGTGGCGGCCGGTGACCACCGAGTCCGTCGTGATTCCCGCCCTGCCGAGCATCTCGCCGAGCACGGGCTTGCCGAGGATGACGCCGATGGAGCCGGTCACCGTACCCGGCTGCGCGACGATCGCGTCCGCTGCCATCGAGATGAAGTAGCCGCCCGAGGCGGCCACGTCGCTCATCGACACGACCACCGGCTTGCCCGCGGCCCTGGCGCGCACCACCTCGCGCCAGATCGCGTCCGAGGCGACGTAAGAGCCGCCAGGGCTGTTCACCCGGAGCACGATCGCCCCGACGCGCGGATCGGCCGCGGCCGACCGCAGGGCCGCGGTGATGCTGTCCGATCCCATCGCCGTGCCGAAGACCGGGCTCCGCCCGCTGCGCCCGCGCCGGATCGCGCCGACGGCGCGGATCACCGCCACCACCCGCTGGCGCGGGCCGGCGAGCTGCCGGGCGCGGTTGGCCAGTTCCCTGGAGCGCAGGTACCGGCCGAGGTAGAGGAGCTCGGGCCGGTCCGGGCCGGCCGATCCGGCGCCGTCCGCCGCAGGGCCGGCGCCCGCCACCTGCTTGCGGACGGCGGCATACACCTCGTCGCGGTAACCGAGGGCATCGACCAGCCTGGCGGCCAGCGCCTGATCCGCCAGGTACGGGCCCTGCAGGATCAGCCGGGTCGCCTCATCGCGGGAGACCGAGGCGCGCTCGGCGATCGCCTCGGCGATCTGCCTGGTGACGGACTCCGCGACACGCTCCGTGGCCTCCCTGGCCGGGCCAGAGAACCCGCGCTCGGTGAACTGCTCGGCGGCGCTCTTGTACTCATGGCGCGCCCCGACCTGCATGGTCACGCCGAGCCTGTCGAGGGCGCCCCGCAGGAACCTGCGCTCGACGGCGAGCCCGGTCAGGCCGAGCCCGCCGGAGGGCTGCAGGTAGATCGTGGTGAACGCGGTCGCCAGGTAGTAGGGGATGCTGCCCTCGGTGTGCTCGCCGAAGGTTTCGGCCCAGGCGACCGCCGGCTTGCCGGTGGCGGCGAATCGCCTGACCGCCTCCCGCAGTTCCTGCACGATGCCAAGGCCGATGGGCCGCCCGCCGACCTTGGCGACCAGCGCCCGCACGCGCCGGTCGTCGGCAGCCAGCCGCAGCGCGGCGACGATGTCGCCGATCACGGGCTGATGCCTGGCCATCACCGCGCCCACGGGGTCGGGAGGCCGGGTCTCGATGACGCCGTCGGTCAGGTCGAGCTCAAGGATGAGGGGGGCCGTCCGCTGCCTGGCAAGCCTGGCGAGTGAGCCGGTCAGCGCTGAGTCCATGACATCCAGCCTAGGTCAGCTATCGTCGGCGGGGATGACCGCGCATGATGGCAATGGCTGGACCAGGTGCGGCCTCGGTCACCGGCACTGGGGCCGGCACGGGGCCGCCGGGTTGCTGCTTGCCGCCCCCGACAGCGCCGGACGGCCCTCCGTGCTGCTGCAGCGGCGCAGCCGCTGGGGCAGCCACGGCGGCACCTGGGGGCTGCCGGGCGGAGCGCGGGACAGCCACGAGTCCGCCGAGTGCGCTGCGCTGCGGGAAGCGGCCGAGGAGTGCGCAATCGACACGGCGGAGATCGCCGTGCACGGCCTGTGGGACGACGATCACGGTGGCTGGGCCTACCAGACCGTGCTGGCCAGCGTGGCCGCCCCGCTCGAGGCGGCGGCGGCCAGCGAGGAGACCAGCCAGGTCGCTTGGGTGCCCGAGGCTCGGGTGGACCGGCTGCGGCTGCATCCCGGGGTGGCGTCCCAGTGGCCGGCGTTGCGCGGCGCGCTGGCGCCGCCCCTTGTCGTCGTGGACGCGGCGAACGTGATCGGCTCGCGCCCGGACGGATGGTGGCGGGATCGGGCCGGCGCCGCCGCGCGGTTGTGCCAGCAGGTCGCCGTGCTCGCCGCGCGCGGGATCCCGGCGCTTCCCGAGCCGGCCGGGCTGCCTGCGCTCTCCTGGTGGTTCCCGCGGTTCGCGGTGGTGCTTGAGGGCGCCGCCGCGGCCGCGCGGGGCGGAGACGGCAACGGCGCGCCAGCCGCAGGCGACCGGTCCGGGAGCCGGATGCGCGTGGTCGCGGCGACTGGCTCGGGCGACGATGAGATCGTCCGCCAGGTGAGGAGCTCCGGGGATGGCACCCTGGCCGGGCCCGTCATCGTGGTGACCGCGGACCGGGAACTGCGGTCCAGGTGCCAGGAGGCGGGTGCCGCGGTGACCGGGCCGCGCTGGTTGCTCGGCCTGCCCGCCGGGGCCGGGGGCGCCCCGGGGCCGATGCCCCGGGGCGAGAGCCGTCACGGCGTCAGTCGCGCTCGGCGGTGAGCCAGAGCACGCCCAGTGGCGGCAGCGTGAGCGCCGCCGAGGCCGGACGGCCGTGCCAGGGCATGGGCTCGGCCTCGACGCCGCCGAGATTGCCGACTCCGCTGCCGCCGTACTCGGCGGCGTCGGTGTTGATCACCTCGTGCCACCGGCCAGGCCACGGCAGTCCCACCCGGTAGTCGTGGTGCGGCGTGCCGGAGAAGTTGACGACGCAGGCCACGGCCGGGGCGGCCGCGGCGAATCGCAGGAAGGAGATCACGTTCCCGGCTGCGTCGTTCGCGTCGATCCAGCTGAACCCGGCCGGTGAGAAGTCCTCTCGCCAGAGCGCCTCGAGGCGGCGGTAGGCGGCGTTCAGGTCGTCCACCAGCCGTCGGACCCCGGCGTGGGCCTGGCCGCCGAGCGCGCTCCAGTCAAGGCCGTGCTCCTGCGACCATTCGCCCCGCTGGCCGAACTCTGATCCCATGAACAGCAGCTGCTTCCCCGGGTGCGCCCACATGTAGGCCAGCAGCGCACGGAGCGTGGCGAACTTGCGCCAGTCGTCCCCCGGCATCTTGGCCAGCAGCGAGCCCTTGCCGTGGACCACCTCGTCGTGGGACAGCGGCAGCACGAAGTTCTCGCTGTAGGCGTACATCATCGAGAACGTCAGTTCATTGTGGTGGTAGCGGCGGAAGACCGGGTCGTGAGACAGGTAGGCGAGCGTGTCGTGCATCCAGCCCAGGTTCCACTTCAGGCCGAACCCGAGCCCGCCGAGGTGGACCGGCCTGGTCACCCCCGGCCACGCGGTGGACTCCTCGGCGATCATCACGATCCCCGGCGCGCGCTTGTAGCAGGTCGCGTTCACCTCCTGCAGGAACGACACCGCATCCAGGTTCTCCCGGCCGCCCAGCACGTTCGGCGTCCACTCGCCCGGGCCGCGGGAGTAGTCCAGGTACAGCATCGAGGCGACCGCGTCCACGCGCAGCCCGTCGGCGTGGAACTCCTCCAGCCAGTAGACCGCGTTCGCGACGAGGAAGTTCCGCACCTCGCTGCGGCCGTAGTCGAAGATCAGAGTTCCCCAGTCCGGGTGCGCGCCGCGGCGCGGGTCGGCGTGCTCGTACAGCGCCGTGCCGTCGAAGCTGGCCAGCGCCCATGCGTCGCGTGGAAAGTGAGCGGGCACCCAGTCGAGGATCACCCCGATCCCGGCCCGGTGCAGCCGGTCGATCAGCGCCCGGAACTCATCCGGCGTGCCGAACCTCGCGGACGGCGCGTAATAGGACGTGACCTGGTAGCCCCAGGATCCGCCGAATGGGTGCTCTGCCACCGGAAGGAACTCGACGTGGGTGAAACCGCGCTCCAGGACGTAGGGAACGAGCTCCTCGGCCAGCTGTGAGTAGCTGAGCCCGGGGCGCCACGAGCCGAGGTGGACCTCGTAGATGCTCATTGGCATGGTCAGCGGATCCGCGGTGCGGCGCCGCGCCATCCAGGCAGCGTCGCCCCAGGAGTGCCGGGACTCGAAGACCACCGAGGCGGTCGCGGGCGGCTCCTCGGCGTAGGCCGCCATCGGGTCGGCCTTGCGGTGCCAGGTCCCGTCCCGGCTGCGGATCTCGTACTTGTACCTGGTGCCCGTGCCGACGCCGGGGACGAACAGCTCCCAGACGCCGGACGCGCCGAGCGAGCGCATCGGGTGGCCGCGGCCGTCCCAATGGTTGAAGTCGCCGATGACCCGCACTCCGGTGGCGTTCGGCGCCCACACGGCGAACGCGGTCCCGCCCTGCCCGGGCAGCACCCTGGCGCCCAGCGCCCGCCACAGCTCCTCGTGCCTGCCCTCGGCGATCAGGTGCAGATCCAGATCCCCGAGCGCGGGCAGGTGGCGGTAGGGGTCGTCGGTGACGACCTCGGGGCCATCGGGTTCATAGCGAGCGGCGATCAGGTAGTCAGTCGCGTTCACCATGGGAATCGTCACGGAGAACACGCCTTCGGCGACGTGCCGCATCGGGTGCCTGGCGCCGCCCGGCAGCACGACGGCGACCTCGCGGGCCAGCGGCCGCAGCGCCCGGATCGTGGTGGTGCCATCGTCGCCCGGGTGGGCGCCGAGCACGGCGTGCGGGTCATGGTGGCGGCCCTCGACGATCGCGGTGACCTCGTTGCGGTCGACCGGGTCGGCGGGCCCGCCGGGCGGGCGGGCACGCTCCGAGGTCTCCCGGGCGAGGGCGGCGAGCGGTATCGGGAGCCAGTCCGGCCGGTGCCTGGCCTCGTACACCGCCTCGTACACCGCCTTGGCGAGGGTCAGCGCGCGCAGCAGCACGGCGTTCTCCCTCGGATCGGCGCCGCCAGCGGCCGCGTACCCGGCGCAGAACGCGTCCTGGCAGGCGCGTGCCCAGCCGGGGGCGAGCGCCGCGAGCCGCCGGTCATCCGGATGCTGGAGCATCTCGTGGCTGGCCGCGTAGTCGAACGAGCGGAGCATCCCGGCGACGTCCCGCAGCGCCGGGGCATGCTCGCGGCGCAGCGCCAGCGGCACTGACGGCTCGCCCTCGAAATCAAGGACGATCCAGCCGTCCTTGCTGGCCAGAACCTGAGCCAGGTGGTAGTCCCCGTGGACTCGCTGCACGGGGACCGGCGCCCGGACCGACGCCACCTCGGCGTAGCAGGAGCGGACCGCCGCCGCGTGGTCGGCCAGGTCCGGCACGGCCGCGATGGCGCGCTCCAGCTCGGCCGTCAGGCCCGCTGCCAGCTCCGCGAGATCCCCGCTGGTCAGCTCGCGCGTGCCGAACGCGCTGGCTAGCTCGGCGTGGAGCCGGGCCGTTGCCTCACCGAGCAGGCGGGCCTGGCCGGAGAAGTCCGGATCCGGTTCGCGCAGGCTGGCGGTGGCCAGCGACCACCCGTCGGTGGCGTCGGCGACGAACTCGGACAGGATCGCCAGGATGGCCGGCTCGGCCGCGCGCGCCCCGGATGGCCGGGCGGCCCGCTGTGACGGCACCGTGCCGGCGGCGAGCTCGATCCACCCGAGCGGCGCTGCGACCAGGGTCGATCCGAGCCTGGCGAGCGCCGCGGGCACCTCCAGGTCGGGGTGACGTCCCTCGAACGGGCGGCGCAGCACCTTGAGGATCGCGCGTTCGCCGAAGACGACGCTGGTGTTGGTCTGCAGCGGCGGCAACGTCCGGCCGGGCCATCCCGGCTCTATGCGCGCCCCGGGCTCGGCGGCGAACCGCAGCGGCCCGGCCCGGCGCTGCGCGGCGATTCCCCGCAGCAGCACGGCGGTGAGCTGCGGGTCGCTCGTGCCGTCGTAGGCGACCCGGCCGTCCGGCAGACGGCCGATCCGGGCGCCGGCAAGGCCGGCGGGCAGGCGAGACCGGATGCCGACGAGGACCTGGTAGCTGACCGCGCCGGCGCCGTCGTCCGTGCCGCCGCCGTCCGTGCCGCCGCCGCTTGGCCCCCCTTCAGCGGCGCCGGGCGTGACGTCGACGATGAGGTGCCTCAGTTCGGGATCGCCCGTGGCCAGCGTGACGTCCGAGGTGATCTCCGCGCGTGCCACGCGGGTGCCGCTTCCCGCGTACCAGCGCTGGGCCGGCAGCCAGGCTGCCAGCAGGTCTGCCAGCGCGCTAGGCGTCATCACACGAGTCAAGCATCCGCCTGGCCGGGCGGGGCAGCCCGGGGTCGGCTGAGCGGCCCCACCGTCACGGCCCGCGGCATCATCCCCAGCGCGGGCCGCTCTGGCGCGGCTGTCCACAGCCTTCGGCTCGGCCTCGCCCTCGGCGCCGGCTGCTGGAGTCCCTACAGCGCCGCGGAGGCGGACGGCCTCGCGAATCAGGGCAGGCCAGAGCCGGGGCTCACGAGGCGGGCGGTTCGAGCACGAACCAGTAGAAGCCGTGCCCGGGCAGCGTGAGCAGGTAGCTGAGCTCACCGACCGGTGGGAAGGCGACACCGCCCATGCACTCGACCGGCGTGTACCCGTTGTACCGGCTCAGATCGAGTTCGACCGGCTGGGGGTACTTGGACAGGTTGTTCACGCACAGGATCGGGTGGCCGGCCGGCTCGCTGGTCTGCGTGCCGCCGTATTCGCGCACGAACGCGAGCACGCTCGGGTTCGACGAGGTCAGCTCGGCGTAGCCGCCGAGGCCGAATACCGGGTGGCGCTTGCGGATCTCGATCATGCGCCTGGTCCAGTGCAGCAGTGACGCGGTGTTCCGCTCCTGCGCCTCCACGTTGAGCGCCTGGTACCCGTAGATCGGATCCATGTTCGGCTGGATGTACAGGCGCTGCGGGTCGCAGTTGGAGAACCCGCCGTTGCGATCGGGTGTCCACTGCATCGGCGTGCGCACGCCGTCCCGGTCACCGAGCCAGATGTTGTCGCCCATGCCGATCTCGTCCCCGTAGTACATGACCGGCGAGCCGGGCAGCGACAGCAGCAGCGCGGTGAACAGCTCCAGCTGGTTGCGGTCGTTGTCGAGCAACGGCGCGAGCCGGCGCCTGATCCCGATGTTCGCCTTCATCTTCGGATCCTTGGCGTACTCGGCGTACATGTAGTCCCGCTCCTCGTCGGTGACCATCTCCAGGGTCAGCTCGTCGTGGTTGCGCAGGAAGATCCCCCACTGGCAGCCGGACGGGATCGGCGGGGTCTGCGCCATGATCTCCGAGATCGGGTAGCGCTGCTCCCGCCGGACCGCCATGAAGATCCGCGGCATCAGCGGGAAGTGGAACGCCATGTGGCACTCATCGCCGCCGACGGCCGGATCTCCGAAGTACTCCACCACGTCGTTCGGCCACTGGTTGGCCTCGGCGAGCAGGACCCGGTCCGGGTAGAGCCGGTCCACCTCGGCCCTGATCCGCTTGAGGTACTCGTGGGTCTCCTTGAGGTTCTCGCAGTTGGTGCCCTCGCGCTCGTACAGGTACGGGACCGCGTCCAGCCGGAACCCGTCGATGCCGAGGTCCAGCCAGAAGCGCAGCACCTCGAGCATCGCGTCCTGAACCCTCGGGTTCTCGTAGTTCAGGTCGGGCTGGTGGGAGAAGAACCTGTGCCAGTAGTACTGGCCGCGCACCGGGTCGTAGGTCCAGTTGGACTGCTCGGTGTCGACGAAGATGATCCGGGCGTCGGTGTACTTGTCGTCGCTGTCGGACCAGACGTAGAAGTCGCCGTAGGGGCCATCCGGGTCGGTTCGGGACGCCTGGAACCACGGGTGCTGGTCGCTGGTGTGGTTCATGACGAGGTCGGCGATCACCCGGATGCCGCGCGCGTGGGCGGCCTCGACGAGCTCGACGAAGTCGCCGATCGTGCCGAACTCGGGCAGGATCGCCATGAAGTCGGAGATGTCGTAGCCGCCGTCGCGCAGCGGCGAGGCGTAGATCGGCAGCAGCCAGATGCAGTCGATGCCCAGCCACTCCAGGTAGTCGAGCTTGGAGATGAGCCCGCGCAGGTCCCCGGTCCCGTCGCCGTTGGAGTCGTGGAATCCGCGGACCAGGACCTCGTAGAAGACGGCGTGCTTGTACCACTGCGGGTCGCGTGGCTTGTCGAACGAGAACGAGTTCGGCACCGGGTCGTTGGGGGCCGCCGAGCTCACTCGGGTCAGGCTGACGGGCGTTCCCGCGGTTACCCGGGGGATCTGCTCCGGCTGTGTCGCCACTGCGTCTCTCCTGCTTGCTCGGGTGCCTGGGGGTTGCCGGCCGGCACCTGGGGTTCGTCGCCGGCCGCGGCCGACGCCAGCCGCTCGCCGAGCCGGGTGGGCGCGCACCGGTACGGCAGGGGCCGGGCATGGTACCGCGCAACTGCGCCCGATGCCCGGGCCGCCCGCCTGCCGTAGCGGGTCAGGCCGGCCGGATGGCGTCGCCTGGTTGGTCGGTGCAGACCGTGAATATATGCGCTGGCGCGCGGGCCGGGTCGAGCCGGACGTAGTTCGCCTGCCCCCACCGGTAGGACTCGCCGGTCAGCTCGTCGGTGACGGTGAACCCGGCGCCGACGTCGATGCCGAGGGCGGCCCCGTCCAGCCAGATCGTGGCCTCGCGGGGCTGGTTCGGATCGAGGTTGACGACGACGAGCACCGTGTCGCCGGCCCCGGCGCCGACGGCTCGCGCGCCCACAGTCTTAGAAAAGCACAGAAACTCCGGCCGGTCAGGAAAATGGAAGCGCAGGTTCCGCAGTTGCCTCAGCGCGGGGTGAGCACGCCTGATCTCGTTGAGCCTGGTCAGGAACGGGGCGATGCCGGTGCCCTCCCGCCCGGCCAGCGTCCAGTCCCTGGGCTTGTACTGGTACTTCTCCGAGTCCAGGTACTCCTCGCTGCCGGGGCGCAGCGGGGTGTTCTCGCACAGCTCGAATCCCGCGTAGACGCCCCACGACGGAGACAGCAGCGCCGCGAGCGCGGCGCGGACCCGGAACGCCGCGGGACCGGCGTGCTGCAGGTACCGGCACAGGATGTCCGGCGTGTTCACGAAGAGGTTCGGCCGCATGTAGGCCGCGGCCGGCCCGGCCAGCTCGCTCATGTAGTCCCGCAGCTCGGCCGCCGACTCGCGCCAGGTGAAGTAGGTGTACGACTGGTGGAAGCCGATGATCGCGAGCTGCCGCATCATCGCGGGCCTGGTGAACGCCTCGGCGAGGAAGATCACGCCGGGATCGGTCCTGGCCACCTCGGCGAGCAGCCGGTCCCAGAACGGCAGCGGCTTGGTGTGCGGGTTGTCGACCCGGAAGATCGTGACGCCGTGGCCGATCCAGTGGCGGACGATCCGGAGGATCTCGGCGTACAGCCCCTCGGGGTCGTTGTCGAAGTTGAGCGGGTAGATGTCCTGGTATTTCTTCGGCGGGTTCTCCGCGTAGGCGATCGAGCCGTCCGCCCGGGTGGTGAACCACTCCGGGTGCTCGCGGACCCACGGGTGGTCCGGAGATGCCTGCAGCGCCAGGTCGAGCGCGACCTCCAGGCCGAGTTCGCGGGCCCGGGCGACGAACGCGTCGAAGTCGGCGAGAGTGCCGAGGTCGGGGTGGATGGCGTCGTGGCCACCCGCGGGCGAGCCGATCGCCCACGGCGATCCCGGCTCGCCCGGCGCCGCCACCAGCGAGTTGTTCCTCCCCTTGCGGGCGGTAGTGCCAATGGGATGGACCGGGGGCAGGTAGACGACGTCGAAGCCCATGGCCGCGATCGCGTCGAGCCGCCGCGCGGCGGCCCGCAGCGTGCCCGAGACCGGCTGCCTTCGCCCGCGCGGGTCCACGACCGCCCCCTCGGACCGCGGGAAGAACTCATACCAGGCGCTGAACAGCGCGCGCTCGCGGTGCACGATCAGCGGGTGCCAGGCGGAGTGGCTGGCCAGCTCCTTCAGCGGGAACGCGGTGAGGGCGGCGGTGACCGCGGGGGCGAACGCGCTCGCCAGCCGGTCGACCGGCTTGGCCCGCTGGTTCCGAAGGCAGGCGGCGACGGACTCGTAGAGCGCGCGTTCGGCGGCGTGGCCGCTGCTCCTCGCGGCGCGCCGCGCGGCGCGGTCGAACAGCAGCGCGCCCTCGGCGAGCATCAGCTCGACGTCCTGGCCGATCGGCACCTTGATCGCGGCGTCGTGGCGCCAGTGTGCGATCGGGTCGCCCCAGGCCTCGATCCGGAACCTCCACGGCCCCTCGCCGTCCGGGCTCACCTCGGCCGCCCATCGGTCGGTGCCGGGCGCGATCTCGCGCATCGGCTGGGGCGGCCGCGCCCGCCCGAGCGGGTCGCGCAGCACGGCCGCCGCGCCGAGCATCTCATGGCCCTCGCGGAAGACGGTGGCGCTGATCTGCAGCGTCTCCCCGACCACGGCCTTGGCCGGCCGGGTGCCGCACTCCACCACCGGCGCGATGTCAATGATGGGGATCCTGCCGATCACCACCGGAAACGTACCCGATCGGGCCGGCGGCACGCGCCAGGGCGCCGGCCGGTGGCCGGCCGCGCCGGTCATGGCGGCGGGCCGCGCCCGGTCATGACGGCCGCCCGGCTCAGGGCGGGCTGCCCAGGGCCGGCGGGAGGGTATCGTGTGCCGGTCGCGGCCAGGCCGCGTTAAGGTCACTCAGCGTGAGAGCCATCCGGAGGCTGACGATCCATCCCGCTTTGCCCGAGTCGCTCGAGCCGCTGCGCACGCTCATGCTGAACCTGCGCTGGTCCTGGCATGCCCCGGCGCGCGCCCTCTTCGCCGAGATCGACCCGGCGGCGTGGGAGGCCTCGGGCCGGGACCCGGCCGCCATGCTCGGGCTGGTGTCGGCGCGGCGGCTCGCCGAGCTCGCCGGCGATCAGGATTACCTGCGCCGCCTCGGCGAGGAGGTCGCCGATCTGGAGGAGTACCTGAGCGCGCCCCGCTGGTACCAGGCCAGCGGCCAGGCCGGGGCAGGGCCCGCCGCGATCGCGTACTTCTCGCCCGAGTACGGGATCACCGCTGCGCTGCCGCAGTACTCCGGCGGGCTCGGCATCCTGGCCGGCGACCACCTGAAGTCCGCGAGCGACCTGGGCGTCCCGCTGATCGGCGTGGGCCTGCTTTACCGTCACGGGTACTTCACCCAGACCCTGACCGCCGAGGGATGGCAGGCTGAGCGGTACCCGGCGAGCGACCCGGCCGGCCTGCCGATCACATTGCTGCGCGAGGAGTGCGGCGCCCCGGCGCGGGTGCGAGTGGGCCTGCCTGGCGGCTCGCGGATCGCGGCGCAGATCTGGGTCGCGGCGGTCGGCCGGGTGCCGCTGCTGCTGCTGGACTCCTACACCGAGGAGAACGACCAGCTGCTGCGCGAGGTCACCGACCGGCTCTACGGCGGCGGCAGCGACCACCGGCTGCGGCAGGAGCTGCTCCTTGGCATCGGCGGGGTGCGGGCGGTGCGGCTCTACTGCTCGATCACCGGCCACCCGCAGCCGGAGGTCTTCCACACCAACGAGGGGCACGCCGGCTTCCTGGGAATCGAGCGGATCCGGGAGTACCTGGCCGCCGGGGCCACGTTCGCCGAGGCGGTGGAGCTGACCCGGGCAGGCACGGTGTTCACCACGCACACCCCGGTGCCGGCCGGCATCGACAGGTTCGACCGGGCGATGATCGAGTCGGAGTTCGGGCCGGGCGGCGGCGAGCCCGGCCTGCCGGTGGAGGATGTGCTGGCGCTCGGCGCGGAGGACTACCCGGGCGGCGACCCCGGCGTGTTCAACATGGCCGTGATGGGCATGCGCCTGGCCCAGCGGGTCAACGGCGTGAGCCGGCTGCACGGCGAGGTCAGCCGCGCGATGTTCGCGGGGTTGTGGCCGGGCTTCGACCACGACGAGGTGCCGGTCAGCGCGATCACCAACGGAGTGCATGGCCCGACCTGGGTCAGCGGGGAGATCCTGCGGCTGGCGCAGGGCGGCCGGGAGGGCTCGACGGGAGGCCGGCCCGGCGACGATGACGCCGGCAGCGCCTGGGACGCGGTGGCCGCCGATCCGGCGAGGCTCTTCCAGATCCGCCGGCGACTGCGCGCCCGGCTGATCCGCGAGGCGCGGGCCCGGTTGCGGGCTTCGTGGCTGCAGCGCGGCGCGGCCCAGGCCGAGCTGGGATGGATCGACGGCGCGCTCGACGAGGAGATCCTCACCATCGGCTTCGCCCGGCGGGTACCGTCGTACAAGCGGCTCACGATGATGCTGAACGATCCCCAGCGGCTGACCGCGCTGCTGCTCGACCCGAACCGGCCGGTGCAGATCGTGGTCGCGGGCAAGGCGCACCCTGCCGACGACAGCGGGAAGGCCCTGATCCAGCAGCTGGTCCGGTTCGCCGACGACCCGGCGGTGCGGCACCGGATCGTGTTCCTGCCCGACTACGACATGGCGCTCGCCCGGGTCATGGTGCAGGGCTGCGATGTCTGGCTGAACAACCCGTTGCGGCCGCTGGAGGCCTGCGGCACCTCTGGGATGAAGGCGGCGCTGAACGGGGCGCTCAACGTCTCGGTGCTCGATGGCTGGTGGGATGAGTGGTTCGACGGCGAGAACGGCTGGGCGATCCCCTCTGCCGACTCCCTCGCCGACTCCCAGCGGCGGGACAGCGTCGAGGCGGCAGCCCTGTATGACCTGCTCGCCACCTCGGTGGCGCCGATGTTCTACGACCGCGGCGCCGACGAGCTGCCGCGCCGCTGGCTGGAGATGGTCGCCCACACCCTGCGCACGCTGGGCCCGAAGGCTCAGGCCACGCGCATGGTGCGGCAGTACACGACCGACATGTACCTCCCGGCGTGCCGGGTCTCCCGTGCGCTGAGCGGCCCGGACCGTGCCATCCCGGAGGCCGCGCCGGCGGCCGGCGCCGCCGGGACCGGCGCCACGGGAGGCGACCGGTTCCCCGGGGCTGCCCGGCTGGCGCGGTGGAAGGAGCGGGTGGCGCGGGCCTGGCCTCAGGTGCGCGTGGGGCTGGTCGAGTCGGAGGACGGTGAGCCGTGCCCGGGAGCCAGGCTGCCGGTACGGGCCGGGATCACGCTCGGCGAGCTCAGCCCGCAGGACGTGACCGTCCAGCTCGTCTACGGCCGGGCACTGGACGACGATGAGATCGCCGATCCGGTCCGCGCCGAGATGACGCTCGAAGCGCCGCCGGGTCCGGATTCGGTTGCCTGGTACCGGGCCGAGGCGGTCCCCGGCCGGCCCGGCGCGTTCGGGTACACCGTCCGCGTCCTGCCCCGGCACCCGCTGCTGGCCAGCCCGGCCGAGATGGGCCTGGTCGCGGTCCCGGGGGCGCCCGCCGGGATGGTCAACGGCGACCTGCGCTGACGTACCGGGCCGTATCCCGCCGTTTGCCGTCGTTCTTTCGGTCCGGCCGGTCATGGCCTCTCGAAATTTGTCAACTTGCCGGATGGAACGCCAGCAAAGTTGAGGGACATGTGACATGCTGTGATTCAGTGACTTCAATGAGTAGTGACTCAGCGGTCACAGAAGCGGTCACTGTCCGTCACGGAGTCATCACAACGTTCCAACGAGAGGATCTGTCGCAGTGAGAACCCAGATCAAGCCGGACAACAGGCTCCTCACGCCAGCAGAGGTGGCGGCCATGCTGAGGGTCGACCCGAAGACGGTCACCCGGTGGGCACGGGGCGGCAAGCTCTCCTCCATCCGGACCCCGGGCGGGCACCGCCGGTACAGCGAGTCCGAGGTGCGTGGCTTCCTCAACAGCTGGCAGGGAGTTCCCCGGGCGGCGGCCGACTAGCGGCGATCGCCCGCCCTGTCGCGTGACCGGGCGGCTGCGTAGGATCGCGGTGGCGCGGGCATCCGCCCGCGCCACCGTCGTCAGACGCGGTTCCCGCGGAGGTGGCATGGGCAAGTACGTGCGGTTGGAGGCCGACGGGGCGATCGCCACGATCCGGCTGGACCGGCCTCCGATGAACGCGCTCAGCACCCAGGTGCAGGCCGAGATCGCCGACGCCGCGGCTGAGGCCGACCGGGACAGCAGGATCAGGGCCGTGATCGTCTACGGCGGCGAGAAGGTGTTCGCGGCGGGTGCCGACATCAAGGAGATGGCCGACGCCAGCTACGCGACGATGGCCGCGGGCAGCAGGCGGCTGCAGGACTCGTTCACCGCGATCGCCAGGATCGGCAAGCCGGTCGTGGCCGCGATCGCGGGGTACGCGCTGGGCGGAGGCCTTGAGCTGGCGCTGTGCGCGGACTTCCGGGTGGCCGGCGAGAGCGCCCAGGTGGGCCAGCCGGAGATCCTGCTCGGCGTGATCCCGGGCGCGGGCGGCACCCAGCGGCTGCCGCGCCTGATCGGCCCGGCCAGGGCCAAGGACCTCGTCTACACGGGCCGCTTCGTCGGCGCGGCCGAGGCCCTCACGATCGGCCTGGTGGACCGGGTCGTCCCCGACGCGGAGGTCTACCAGGCCGCCCGCCAGATGGTGGCCAGGTACGCCGAAGGGCCGGCGGTGGCGCTGCGCGCGGCCAAGCAGGCCATCGACGAGGGGCTCGACGTGGACCTCGATACCGGCCTGGAGATCGAGCGGCTGCACTTCGCCGGCCTGTTCGCGACCGAGGACCAGCGGACGGGCATGCGCAGCTTCATGGAGAATGGACCGGGGAAGGCGACCTTCGCCGGGCGGTAGCATGGCAGGTCGGCGCCGGCAGCCACGGACCGGGACGGGCAAGCAGATGACCGAGGCGAGCAAGGGCACGCGGGAGGATGACGGCCTCTCCCTCGAGCTGGTCGCGGCGGCACTGCGCGCCGACAGCTCCGACATCGCGGTCTATGCCCGGGTGCTGACCGAGTCGCTGGGGGATTCCCTGCCCCCCGGATGCGTGGACGTGGAGCGCTCGCGGACTCTCGCGGACCGGATGCAGAACCGGCCCGGCGCGGTCTCCCGGGTTACGGTCCGGCTCGGGGACCGGACGCTCACGCTGCAGCTGCGCCGGGGCGTTCCCGATGCCGAGATCTGCCACGAGGTCCGCGGAGTCGTCCTGTCCCGTAGCCGGGTCCCGGTCGCGCAGTGGGTGGCCGAGCTGGCGAAGGGCCTGGTCGCCCATGCCGAACAGAACGCCGCGGCCGCGGCTGCGCTGCGGCGGCTCGTCGCGGGAGGCTGACCGCGTTCGCGAGGGCCCGGGCGCCCGTACCGGGGCTGCCTTCTGGCGCTCACCGCGTGCGCGAGGACCGGCCGACCGCCTGTCCTCGGCCCGCGGGGCGCGGGCTGCCCGGTCCGTAAGCTAGGGGAGCATGAGGGTGCAGGACCGTACTCCCGAGCGGCTCGGGCCGTACCGGCTGGTCCGGCAGCTAGGCGCGGGTGGCATGGGAGTGGTGTACCTGGCCGAGGACGAGGCGGGCGCCCTGGTGGCCGTGAAGGCGCTGCACCCCAGCATGGCCGAGGAGGCGAACGCCCGGCGCCGGCTGGCCCGTGAGGTCGAGACCATGCGGCGCGTCCGAAGCCGGTACGTGGCTCAGGTGCTGGGCGCCGACCTGGATGGCGAACCGCCCTACATCGTGACCCGGTACGTTCCCGGGCTAACCCTCGAAGCGGTCGTCGGCGCGGGCGGGCCGCTCACGCAGGGGGCGCTGGCCCGCCTGGCGCGGGGGCTGGCGGAGGCCCTCGCGGCCGTTCACGCCGCAGGCGTGGTCCATCGCGACCTCAAGCCGGGCAATGTGATGATCTCCGACGGTGAGCCTGTCGTCATCGACTTCGGCATCGCGCACGTGCCCGAGACCACCAGGCTCACCATGACCGGCATGTTCATGGGCACGCCCGGCTATCTCGCCCCGGAGGTGATCGAGGGCAAGGAGAGCGGCCCGGCCTGCGACATCCACTCCTGGGCGGCGACCGTCGCATTCGCGGCGACCGGCAGGCCGCCGTTCGGCACCGGCCCCTATGAGGGCGTCTTCTACCGCATCGTGCATGGCCAGCCCGACCTCGACGCGCTGCCTGAGCCGCTGCGCCCGATGGTGATGCGAGCGCTGTCCCGGGATCCCGCACTGCGGCCGTCCGCTGCCGAGCTGGCCGGCTGGGCGGCAGCGCTCGACCCGGACACGCTCGTCCCCGCTCCCGCGGCCCGGGCGGCCGGGGGCCCGGCACTCGCGCTCGGCGTGCTCGCGGACCCGCCGGATCCCCAGGGCGCGCCGCCCGGGCGGCGGATCGCGCCGCCGTCCTGGCCGGATGCGACCAAGCCGGACCTGCCCAGTCACACGCGGCCATTGCCGCCCATGGTCCAGGACGACGTGCGGGATCTGCTGCCGCCGGTGGGCTACGGGAGTCCGGCCGATGGCGCGCGCCAGGCCGGCGGCCCGGCGGCGTTCCCCCCGCCGGCCCCGGGCTGGCCGGGCCGGCCAGCGCCGGGCGGGACCGGGGCGGCGCCGGGCTGCGCCGAGTGGGCGGGCCAGGAGCCCCCGGCCGGCGCCCGGGAGGACGGGCGTGCCCCCAGCTCGCTGGCGCGCGATGGCGCGGGATGGCAGCCTGGGCCGGGCCGGCCAGGTCCGATCTCGCCCTGGAGCCCGCTCGTCGTGGCTTGCGTGGCGGCACTGGTCGCCATGGCGCTGTACGCGCCGCTTGCCGGGACCGCGGTGGCGCTCGCCGTGCTCGTCGCGCTCCGGGCGGCCGGCATCACCTCCAGGTCCCTTGCCAGGCGCCGGGTGATGACCCCGGCGGCTGCGGGAGGCCCCGCCCTCGCGATCGCCCTGTATCCGGTGTCCGTGCTGCGCGCGGTGCTGGTGCTCGCTGGCCTTGCCCCCGTCGCCGTGCTCGGCTTCGCGATCAGCGCGGCCGCCACGGTCGTCGCCGTGCCCACGCACCCCCTGCCCCGCGCGCTCGCCGCCGGGGCGGCGACGCTCGTCGCCGTCGTCGGCCTGGGCCCTGGATCGCTGCCCGGCCGTGCGGCGCTGGCCGGCGCGCTCGGCGCGCTCGGTCGCACCGGGCCGCGCAGGGTCGTGGTCTACGCCGGCGTGCTCGCGGTGACCGCCTGGGCGTGCCTGACCGCCTGGAGCGTTCCGGCGGTTTACTGGCCGGTGGGGGACCTGCACGCCCAGCTCGTTCACCTGCCCGCGCTGCGCACGACGCTCACCGACATCCGGCGCAGCCTGCTCGGCCTGGCCCGCCGGCTCGGCCTGTAGGCGGACGTCACGGCGCGCCCCGGAACTCCGCTTCGGGCCTGGCCAGGCCGAGCGCGATCACCTCGTTGGCGAGCCTGATCCTGCGATCCTGCCCCTCGCAGATCTTGAACTTGGCGTACAGGCGGAGCAAGTGCTGCTTGACCGCGGCCTCGGTCACAACCAGGGCCGCCGCGATCTCGCGGGGCGTCGCCGGGGCCACGAACGCCTCGGATCCGAGGGCGGGCCGGCACAGCGCCGTGATGACGTCAAGCTCGCGCCTGGTCAGCTCAGGCGGCGACAGCCTGGCCGGCTCCTCCTGAGCGAGCTCGTCGGGAGGAAGGCCGCAGATCTGGCACCTGACCGCCCCGAACGTCAGCACGTCCCCGTCGGACAGCAGGCACCGGGTGACCCGGCGGCCGTTCACCCTCGTCCCGTTGCGCGATAAACCCAGGTCGGTCACGTAGGCATAGGGTCCGCGCCGCACGATCTCGGCGTGCAGCAGCGCGACCGTCGGGTCGTCGAGCCTGACGTCCACGCGCGCGCCGCGGCCGATCGTCGTGACCTCGGGCCGCAGCGTCACGACCTGGCCGCTGCCCGAGATCTGGATGTGGGGGGCTTCCATGGCTCACCTTTCCCGCATGCCGGAGATGGCGCTCCGGAGACGGTCATCCCGGTTGCTCGATGCGTACCCGGCCCGGCGCGGTCCAACCGATCACAGCGCCGGACAGTAGACTGCGGATCGGGCGGCAGGAGGACAATCATGGCGGGCCGGCCATCGGCGGCCACGGCGGGGCGTGGCGCGCCCGTGCCGGGCGGGACGCTCACCGGCGCGGGCATGATCAGACGTGACCGCGTTCCTGGTCCCGGCGCGAGCGCACGCGATCCTGCGGGCGGCGGCCGTGCGCCGGGCGCTAGGCTGACCCGCGGCAGCGAGGCACGCTGCTCTGGACGATCATGGGAGGCAGCGGAGCCGCGATGAAGCACGCCGCCGCTACCGGGGCGAGCCGGGCACTCGGAATGCGCCGCCAGGCGCGACGCCGGCCCGGGAAGCGCCGGGCCGGCGCTGGGCAGCTGCCGCCGGATTCCGGGGCACTGCCGGGTGGCGTCGTCGCGCCGGGCGCCACGGGCCCTGCGGGTTCAGCGCCCCATCTGCGCGCCCGGGGCCAGCCCGGCTCAGTGGCGCCGCCGGGCGATCCGGATGGGCCAGGCTCCGCGACGCCGCCTGTCCCCCCGGGGCCGCCCGTGCCGCCGGGGCCGCCCGTTCCCCTGGCGCCGGCCACGCAGCGGCGGCCATCCGCGGAACGACCGGCGCCGCCGGCGGAACGGTCGCCGTCCGGCGAGCAGGGTGCCCCGGCCGCGCCGGGGACGCAGGCGGCCGGCCGATGGCTGGCGCACGCGCCCTACGCCGTCGTGCTGGCCGGCGTCACCGCCGCCCTGGTGACCATCCGCCTTGGGGGCCAGTACGTCAAGAGCGGTACGTTGGTACTAGCGGGCGTCCTGCTCCTTGCCGCCGTCGCCAGGCTGGTCCTGCCCGATCGGCGGGTGGGCCTGCTGTCGTCCAGGCGGCGGCTGCTCGACGCGGTGATCCTCGCCGCGCTGGGCCTCGGCCTGCTCGCCACGGGCTGGCTCGTGCCGGTGCCTGCCTGACGCGGCGGGCCGTGCCTGCCCGATGTGGCGGGCTGCCTGCCCGACGGCACCGGCCGGACACCCCAGACCGCTTGAGTCATCGCCCGCGCAGCGAGCCGACATGGTGAAGGGACCGCTCGGCATGTCCAAGATCAAGGTGGCCAACCCCGTCGTGGAGCTCGACGGAGACGAGATGACGCGAGTCATCTGGAGGTTCATCAAGGACGAACTGATCCTGCCCTACCTCGACATCGATCTCCGCTACTACGACCTGTCCATACAGAATCGCGACGCCACCGACGACCAGGTGACGGTTGACGCCGCGGAGGCGATCAAGCGCTACGGCGTCGGTGTCAAGTGCGCGACGATCACCCCGGACGAGGCCCGGGTCGCCGAGTTCGGGCTGAAGAAGATGTGGCGCTCCCCGAACGGCACGATCCGCAACATCCTCGGCGGGGTCGTCTTCCGCGAGCCGATCGTGATCCCGACGGTTCCCCGGTTCGTCCCGGGCTGGACCAGGCCAATCGTGATCGGCCGTCACGCGCACGGGGACCAGTACCGCGCGACGGACTTCACGGTCCCCGCGGCCGGCACGGTGACGATCTCCTACCATCCCGACGAGGGCGTGCCGGCCGAGGCGTTCACGCTCCAGGTGGCCAGGTTCGCCGGCAGCGGCATCGCGATGGGCATGTACAACTTCGACGAGTCCATCCGTGATTTCGCCCGCGCCACCATGCGCTATGCGCTCGACCGCGGCTACCCCCTGTACCTGTCCACGAAGAACACGATCCTGAAGGTCTACGACGGCCGGTTCAAGGACATCTTCGCCGAAGTCTACGAAAGCGAGTTCAAGGCGGCATTCGACGCCGCCGGGCTGACCTACGAGCACCGGCTGATCGACGACATGGTCGCGCAGGTGATCAAGGGCAGCGGCGGCATCGTCTGGGCCTGCAAGAACTACGACGGGGACGTGGAGTCCGACATCGTCGCGCAGGGGTTCGGCTCGCTCGGGCTGATGACCAGCGTGCTGCTGACGCCGGACGGCTCGTGCATCGAGGCCGAGGCCGCGCATGGCACGGTGACCAGGCACTACCGCCAGTACCAGCAGGGCAAGCCGACCTCCACCAACCCGATCGCGTCGATCTTCGCCTGGACCCGGGGCCTCGCCTACCGCGGCAAGCTGGACGGAACGCCGGAGGTCACCGCGTTCGCCGAGACGCTGGAGCGCGTGTGCGTGGACACGGTCGCGAGCGGGATGATGACCAAGGACCTCGCGCTGCTGGTCGGCGCGGACACCCCCTACTTGACCACCGAGGAGTTCCTCGCCGCCTTGCACAAGAACCTGCAGGCGGAGATGGCCTAGCCGGCCACGGCGCCGGCGGGAGAGAAGGAGAGCACGTCAGATGGCCCGTTCAGGCAAGGTATCCGTGATCGGGGCCGGCTTCTACGGCTCCACCACGGCCCAGCGGCTGGCCGAGTACGACATCTTCGACGAGGTGGTCCTCACCGACATCGTGGAGGGCAAGCCCGAGGGCATCGCGCTGGACATCAGCCAGTCGCGGCCGATCGAGGGCTTCGAGACCAGGGTGACCGGCCAGACGACCGGCCCGGAGGGCGAGGGCTACGAGGCGATCGCGGGCAGTTCGATCGTGATCATCACTGCCGGGCTGCCGCGCAAGCCGGGGATGAGCCGGATGGACCTGATCGGGGTCAACGCCAAGATAGTGCGCGGCGTGACCGAGCAGGTGGCCAAGCACGCGCCCGAGGCGGTGCTGATCGTGGTCTCCAACCCGCTCGACGAGATGACCGCCCTGGCGGCGCGGGTCTCGCAGTTCCCGGCGCACCGCGTGATGGGCCAGGCCGGGATGCTGGACACCGCCAGGTTCAGCCACTTCGTCGCCGAGCGCCTCGGCGTCCCGGTCGGCTCGGTGACCACGCTGACGCTCGGCTCGCACGGCGACACGATGGTGCCGGTGCCGTCGGCCTGCCGGGTGAACGGCACCCCGCTCGGGGACCTGCTGAGCGCCGAGGAGATCGCCGCCCTGGTCGAGCGGACCAGGAACGGCGGGGCGGAGATCGTCGGCCTGCTCAAGACCGGGTCCGCCTACTTCGCCCCATCGGCCGCCGCGGCCCGGATGGCACGGGCGGTCGCGCTGGACATGGGCGCGGTGCTGCCGGTGTGCGCCTGGGTCAGCGGTGAGTACGGGATCTCCGGCGTCTACCTGGGGGTGGAGGCGGAGATCGGGGCGACCGGGGTGCGCCGGGTGATTGAGCGCGAGCTGACCAGCGACGAGCTCGCCAGCCTGCGCCGGGCCGCCGAGGCCGTCCGGGCCAAGCAGGCCGACGTCGCCAGCCTGTAGCCGCCATCCTGCAGTCGGCGGTCAGGCGGCGCCGGCGGCCGGCTCGCCCGCCGGCTGGCCCGCGGCGGCCGCCAGCCTGCGCAGCGCGAGCTCGGCGTACAGGGCCGTTCCCTCGGCGAGCACCGCGTCATCGAAGATCGCATCCGGGGAGTGGTTGAACGCCGCCTGCCGCGGGTCGGTGCCTTCCGGGCACGCGCCGAGCATGATGAACGCGCCGGGCACCAGGTCGAGCACGTAGGAGAAGTCCTCCGAGCCCGGGAGCGGGTTCGGGGCGGCCACGAACCGGTCAGCGCCGAGCACGTCGCCGATCACCTCGGCGGCGAATCCGACCTCGGCCTCGGTGTTCACGGTCACCGGGTACCCGTCCACGTAGTCGACGCCGGCGGACAGGCCGTGGGCGGCTGCCACCTGGCGCGCCAGGCGCGGCGCCGCGTCCCGCATGCGGCCCCTGGCGGCCTCGGAGAACGTGCGGACGGTGGCGACGAACGCGGCGTCTTCGGGGATCACGTTGTCCGTCGTGCCCGCGTGGAACGTGCCCACGGTGACCACCACGGGGTCGAACACGTCGAACCGCCTGGTCACCATCGACTGGAGGGCGAGCACGATCTCGCAGGCCACGGGGATCGGGTCCGCGGCGCGGTGCGGCTGCGAGCCGTGCCCGCCGCGCCCGCGGATCGTGACGTGCAGCGTGTCCGCCGCCGCCATCATCGGGCCCGGCCTGCTCGAGGCGACGCCGAGTGGCAGGTCGCCGGAGGTCACGTGCAGCCCGTAGGCGGCGACCGGGCGCTCGCCCGCCGCGTCGAGCACCCCCTCGCTGATCATCAGCCGGGCACCGCCGTCGCCCTCCTCACCGGGCTGGAACATGAAGATCACGCTTCCGGGCAGGTCGGCCCGGCGGGCCGCGAGCAGCCTGGCCGCCCCGGCGAGCATCGCGGTGTGCAGGTCGTGACCGCATGCGTGCATGACGCCTGGCACCCGCGAGGCGAACGGCAGGCCGGTGCGCTCGGCCACTGGGAGGGCGTCCATGTCGCCGCGGAGCAGCACGGCTGGGCCGGGTCGCGCGCCGCGCAGCACGGCGGTGACCGAGGAGAGCCCGCGGCCCCGGATGATCTCCAGCGGCAGCCCGTCGAGGGCGGCAAGCACCTTGGCCTGTGTGGCAGGCAGCTCGAGGCCGATCTCTGGCTCGGCGTGAATCGCATGGCGGAGCGCGGCTACCTCGCCGCTGATCGCCCGCGCGTCATCGAGAACCGCCGATCCCATCCGCCGCCTCCTTGCCGCCCGCCCGGCCTGGGGGGCCATCCGCCGGTCGGTGGTGCGTCGTCCAGCGTGGCACATCCTGCCGGGAGGCGGCCAGCCGGCCGGGCGGCGGGCGCCCCGGCGCGAGCGGTGGCCCCGCGCGGGCGCGAGCCCCCGGATTAAACTTGTCGGAACACCGCGGGGCCGCGGTGCCCGCCGCGGACGTCAGCGCTCGGCGCCGGGGTGACAGCGCCGGCGGCCCGTCCGGGGCGGTTCGCCGAGATCAGGGACTGCGACGTGAGTGGCGTCGGCTGGGACGTTCTGGTCGTCCTCGCCATCATCCTCGTCGGCGGCTTCTTCGCCGCCGCCGAGATGGCCCTGGTGTCGCTGCGCGAAGGCCAGGTCAGGGCGCTGGCGAAGCGGGGCCGCCGCGGACAGCGGGCGGCGAGGCTGGCCCACGACCCAAGCAAGTTCCTGTCGGCGGTCCAGATCGGCGTGACCGTGGCGACGCTGCTATCCGGGGCCTTCGGGGCGGCCACGCTCGCCAGCGACCTGCAGCGGGTCCTGACGCGGCACATGTCGGCGCACCTGGCCTCGGTGCTCGCGTTCCTCGTCGTCACGCTGGTGATCGCGTTCTTCTCGCTCGTGCTCGGCGAACTGGCGCCGAAGCGGATCGCGCTGCAGCGCCAGGAGCGGGTGTCACTGCTCGCGGCGCCGGTCCTGGACCGGATCGCGACGCTGGCCAGGCCGCTGGTCTGGCTGCTCACGCGGTCGACGAACCTTGTGGTCCGGCTGCTCGGTGGTGACCCGAAAGTGGGACGCGGGGTCATGACCAGCGACGAGCTGCGCGACCTGGTGACCGCGCACCAGACCCTGTCGGCGGACGAGCGGCGGATCGTCGCCGAGGTGTTCGACGCCGGCAAGCGCCAGCTCCGCGAGGTTCTCGTGCCCCGCACCGAGGTGGAGTTCCTGCCCGCCTCGATGCCCGTGCCAGAAGCGGTGGCGGTGGTCGCCCGTGCGACGCACTCGCGGTTCCCGGTGTTCGAGGACTCCTATGACGACGTGATCGGCTTCGTGCACGCGCGCGACCTGCTGGGACCGGCTCGCGGCGGTACCGCCGCGAGCGTCGGCGAGATCTGCCGCCCGGTGAAGATGCTCCCCACCAGCAAGACGGTCCTGTCAGCGCTGTCGGAGATGCGCAGGGACCGGGCGCATCTGGCCATCGTGGTCGACGAGTACGGCGGCACCGCGGGGATCGTCACGCTCGAGGACCTGATGGAGGAGCTGATCGGCGACATCAAGGACGAGTATGACGTCGAGGCCCTGCCCTCACGGCGGCTACGGACCGGCGAGATCGAGGTCGACGGGCTGATGAGCCTCGACGACTTCGCCGAGCAGACCGGGATCGAGCTGCCGGAAGGGCCCTACGAGACCGTGGCCGGCTATCTGCTCGCCGCCCTGGGACATCTTCCGGAGGCGGGCGAGTCGGCTGACGTGGACGGCAGCAGGCTGACCGTGACCGAGCTCGACGGCCGCCGCATCTCGCGGGTCAAGATCAGCGCGGGCGCGGGCGGAGCGGCGGGCAACGGAGCCGGCGCGGGCGGCACGAGCACGGCAGGCAAGGCGCTCCGCCCCGCCCAGTAGGCTGACGTGATGACCGGTTCGGGGAACGGCGTCCCGCCCGCCGGGGCCGCCCGCCGGCCGGATCCGGCCGGGCCGGTTCTGGTCGTGGACTTCGGGGCGCAGTACGCACAGCTCATCGCCCGGCGGGTGCGAGAGTGCCAGGTCTACTCCGAGATCGTTCCGTCCACCGAGTCCACCGCCGAGCTGCTCGCGCGCGGCCCCTCAGCGATCATCCTGTCGGGCGGGCCCGCATCGGTCCACGCCCCGGGCGCCCCGCCGATGCCGGCCGGGTTGTTCGATGCCGGGGTGCCCGTCCTGGGCATCTGCTACGGGTTCCAGCTCATGGTCCGCGACCTCGGCGGGGTGGTGGCCCGGACCGGGGCAGGCGAGTACGGGGCCGCCGAGCTCACGTTGGCCAGCGCCGGCCAGCCCGGTCCGGCAGTGCCGCGATCCGGCGAATCGGGCACCGTGCCTGGCGGGGTGCCGCCCGGCGGGGTGCTGCTCGGCGGCCTGCCCGCACGGCAGCGCGTCTGGATGTCGCACAACGACACCTGCGTCCGCGCGCCGGCGGGCTTCACGGTCACCGCCAGCACCCCCGGCACCCCGGTCGCGGCGGCCGAGGATCCCCGCAGGCAGCTCTACGGGATGCAGTTTCATCCCGAGGTCGCCCACACCGAGCACGGCATGGCGATGCTGCGGAACTTCCTCGCCGCGGCTGGGTGCCGTGCCGACTGGACCACGCGGGCGATCGCCGATCAGCAGACCGAGGCGATCCGGGCTGCCGTCAGGGACGGCCGCGCCATCTGCGGCCTGTCCGGCGGGGTGGACTCGGCCGTCGCCGCCGCGCTCGTGCATCGGGCCATCGGATCGCGCCTGACCTGCGTCTTCGTCGATCACGGGCTGCTGCGCAAGGGTGAGGCCGAGCAGGTCGAGCGTGACTACGTCGCCGCAACCGGCGTCGCCCTGGTCGTGGTGGACGCGCGGGAGCAGTTCGCCGCGGCGCTCGCCGGGATCACCGACCCGGAGGGCAAGCGGAAGGTCATCGGGCGCGAGTTCATCAGGGCGTTCGAGGACGCCGCTCGGAAGATCGCGGTGCGGGACGCGGCGGCCGGCAGCAAGGCCGAGTTCCTCGTGCAGGGCACGCTCTACCCGGACGTGGTCGAATCCGGCGGTGGCACGGGAGCGGCGGTCATCAAGTCCCACCACAACGTCGGCGGGCTGCCGGCGGACCTGCGCTTCACGCTCATCGAGCCGCTGCGCGCCCTGTTCAAGGACGAGGTCAGGGCCCTCGGCACCGAGCTGGGCCTGCCCCCGGCCATCGTGTGGCGCCAGCCCTTCCCCGGGCCGGGGCTGGCGATCAGGATCGTGGGCGAGGTCACGCCCGAGCGGCTCCGGATCGTCCGGGAGGCTGACGCGATCGCCCGGGAGGAGCTGACCGCCGCCGGGCTGGACCGCCAGATCTGGCAGTGCCCGGTGGTGCTGCTGGCCGACGTCCGGTCCGTCGGCGTCCAGGGGGACGAGCGCAGCTACGGGTACCCGGTCGTGCTCCGGCCGGTCACCAGCGAGGACGCGATGACCGCCGACTGGGCTCGGGTGCCCGAGGACGTGCTCGCCCGGATCTCGGGCCGGATCACCAATGAGGTGCCCGAGGTCAACCGGGTGGTTCTCGACATCACGAGCAAGCCGCCGGCGACCATCGAGTGGGAGTGACCGCGCGCCGGTCAGGTCACGCGCGAGCGCTCGGCGGGCAGGTCCTCGTAGGACCGCGCGGCCGCGATCCGCCGCAGCCGGTCCATCGCGTCCCAGACGTCGGTGAACCGCGTGTACAGCGGGGCCGGGCCGAGCCTGAGCCGGTCTGGCGTCCGGTAATCGCCGATCACGCCCGCTGCGATCAGCGCCTGGCTGAGCCGCCACGCCTCCGGGTGGCGCAGGCTCACATGGCAGCCCCGGCGGGCGCCGGCTCGCGGCGAGGCGAGCTCGAAGCCCAGCGGGGCGAGCCACTCGTCGGCCAGGCTGATCAGGTAGCCGGTCAGGGCGGTTCCCTTGTCCCGGAGCCGGCTGATCCCCGCCGCCGCGAGCAGCTTGACGCCCTCCTCGACGGCGGCGATCCCCAGCACCGGCGGGGTCCCCGTCGCGAACCGTCCGATGCCGGGCACCGGATCGTACTCGGGTCCCATCGCGAACTGGTCGGCCTGGCCGAACCAGCCCCAGATCGGCTGTGGCAGGGCATCGATCAGGTCGCGGCGGACGTAGAGGAAGGCAGGGGCTCCCGGGCCGGCGTTCAGGTACTTGTAGGTGCAGCCGACCGCCAGGTCGGCCCCGCTGGCATCGAGCTGCACCGGGACCGCGCCGGCCGAGTGGCACAGGTCCCACAGGACCAGCGCGCCGGCCGCGTGGACCAGGTCCGTGATCCGCGCCATGTCCGCCAGCGCGCCGCTGCGGTAGGCGACGTGGGACAGGCACACCAGCGCCACATCCGCGCCGAGGGCGGCGCTCAGCGCCCGCTCGTCCAGCCCGGCGTCGATGTCGCTGCGGATCACGCGCAGCTCGCGTCCGCTCTGGGCGGCCAGGCCCTGGAGCACGTACCTGTCGGTCGGGAAGTTGTCATCGTCGGTCACGATCACGCCGCGACCGGGCCGCGCCCGCAGCGCGGCGCTGGCCAGCTTGAACAGATTGACCGTGGTGGAATCGCAGACCAGAACCTGGCCGGGCGCGGCGCCGGTCAGGTGGGCGCCGATCAGGTCGCCGGCCCGGTGCGGCAGGTCGATCCACTCTCCCCAGGCTCGCACCAGCGCGCTGCCCCACTCGGCGGCGACCACCCGGGCGATCCGGTCCCGGGTGGCCGTGGGCAGCGGCCCGAGCGAGTTGCCGTCCAGGTAGATCAGGCGGTCATCGTCAGGCCAGGCGAACCGGCCGCGGAACCCGGCGAGCGGGTCGCCGGCGTCGAGGCTCTCCGCGTAGGCCCGGCTGGTCAGTGCCGTGCTCACCGGATGCGCCGTGGTGCAGCGCTCAGCCGCCGCGGCGGCGGTGCCGGAACCTGACCCGGATCGCCACCAGCCCCGCCGCGGCGAGCCCGATGAGCACCGGGACGGCGCGCTTGAGCACCGGCATCCCGGCGACCTTGATCAGGTTGATCGCGTCGTCCTCCAGCTGGTGGGCCGCGTCCCGCGCGGTGGCCGGGCGCGCGGCCGGCGCCAGCCCGGTGCTGCCGGCCGTGCCGCTCCCGGCGCGGGCCTGCGGGGGCACGGTGACCGGGTGCGCCGCCTCGCTGGCGGCGGCTTCGCCGGCGGATGGCGCCGGGGCGGGCTGGCCCGGGCGCAGCCCGCGCTCGGACAGCCGCGCCTCGATCTCCGCGGCCGATGCCGGGCCGATGCCGTCGATGGCGAGCAGCTCGTCGCCGGTCTTCGCGGCAAGCTCACCGACCGTGGTGATGCCGGCCCGGCGCAGGCTCGCGGTGGTGCGGGCGGGCAGGCTCAGGTCATCCACGGGAGCGCCCCAGGCCCCGGCGGCCCCGGCAGTGGCCTCCGGCGCGCCTGCGGCGGCCCCGGCAGTGGCCTCCGGCGCGCCTGCGGCGGCCCCGGCAGCGCCCTCCGGCGTGCCCTCCTGCTGCCCGAGCAGCGTGGCCAGGTTCGCGGCGAACATGCCGAGCAGGCGCCCGCCGACCTCGTTCATGACCCCGCGGCCGAACTGCGCGGGCTTGCCGGTCACGTTGAGCGTCGTCAGCACGGTCACGTGGGTCTGGTGACCGCGGTCCTGGAGCACCGAGCGGACCGATGCGGATGCGGTGCCGCCTCCCCTGGTCTCCTTGCCCGACGCCTCCAAGGTGACCACCCCGGCCTCCTTGTCGCGCTCGACGAAGCGGGCCGTGCCCGCATAGGTCATGTTGATCGGGCCGACCTTGACCTTGATCCTGCCGTGAATCTCATCGCCGTCGACCGAGTCGAGGGCGGCGCCCGGCATGCAGGGCGCCACCCGCTCCACGTCGAGCAGCACATCCCAGGCCCGGTCCCTGGGGACCGGGACCGTGAATGAGTGCTCAAGCTCCATCTGGCCTGTGTCCTCTCCGGCGGTCGTCGCCCGTTGGTCGCGGCTCAGGCGCCCGCCGCGGCGGCGAGTGCCCGGCCGGCCAGCACCCTCGCCAGGTGCTGCCGGTACTCACCGGACCCGTGCAGGTCCGCCGGCGGCTGGGTCCCGTCGGCGGCCCGGGCGCCGGCGGCGGCGAGCGCGGCACGGGTCGCCTCCGCGCCCGCGGCGGACGCCTCGGCCGCGGTGGCCCTGAGGGGCACCGGTCCCATGTTGGTCAGCCCGATCCTGGCCTCGGCGACGTGCCCGTCCGAGCGCCTGGCCAGGGCCGCCACGCCGACGATCGCCCACGCCTGGGCGGTCCGGTGGAACTTCTCATAACGATAGCCCCAGTCCGGCCCGAGCTTGGGCACCCGCACCGCGGTGAGGATCTCCCCGGGCCGCAGCGCCGTGGTCAGGTAGTCCACGAAGAACTCCGCGGCGGGGATCTCCCGCTCGCCGGCCGGCCCGCGCGCGACCATCGTCGCTTCCAGCGCGAGGGCCACGGCGGGCAGGTCCCCGGCCGGGTCGGCGTGCGCCAGCGCGCCGCCGAACGTGCCGCGGTGCCTGACCGCCGGGTCGGCGACCGTGGCCGCCGCCTCGGCGAGCAGGCCGCAGTGCTCGGTGATCAGCGGATCGTGCACCAGCTGGTAGTGGGTGGTGCGCGCGCCGATCAGCAGCGAGCCGCCCAGGTCGGTGACGCCCCGCAGGTCGTCGATCCCGCCCACGTCCACGAGGAGCTCCGGGTAGGCCAGCCGCAGCCGCAGCAGCGGCAGCAGGCTCTGCCCGCCCGCGATGACCTTGGCGTCCTCGCCGCCGCCGGCCAGCGCGCTGACCGCCTCGTCCAGCGAGCCTGGCCGGACGTAGTCGAACTTGACCGGGATCATGCCGCACCTCCGTCGCTGCCCGCGCCGCGCGCCGCCTCGATCGCGCGCCAGACGCGCTCGGGCGTGCACGGCATCGTGACGTCCCTGACTCCGAACGGCCGCAGCGCGTCCACGATCGCGTTGACCACCGCCGGGGTGGACGCGATCGTGCCCGCCTCGCCGACTCCCTTGACGCCCAGCCGGTTCGCGGCCGGGCTCTCGGTCCGGTCGGTCACGAACGACGGCAGGTCCGCCGCCGACGGCACCAGGTAGTCGGCCAGGGTCGTGGTGAGCAGGTTGCCCGCCTCGTCATAAACCGCCTCCTCGTACAGGGCCTGCCCGATGCCCTGCGCGATGCCGCCGTGCACCTGGCCGTCCACGATCAGCGGGTTGACGACCTTGCCCACGTCGTCCACGGCCACATAGGAGCGGATCCGCACCATGCCGGTCTCGGTGTCCACCTCCGCCGCGCACAGGTGCGTCCCGTGGGGGAACGAGAAGTTCTCCGGGTCGAACGTCGCGTCGGAGTCCAGCGACGGCTCCGCCCCTTCTGGGAGGTTGTGCGCGGCGAACGTGGCCAGCGCCACCTCCTGGATGGTGACCTGCTTGCCGCCCCCGGCGCTGAACGTGCCACCGGAGAACTCGACCGACTCCGGCGGCGCCTCGAGCATCGCCGAGGCGATCACCTTGGCCTTGGCGATCACCTTGTCGCACGCGTTCACCACGGCCAGCCCGCCGACCGCGAGCGAGCGGGAGCCGTAGGTGTCCATGCCCTTCGGCGCGACCTGGGTGTCGCCGTGCAGCACGCGGACGTCCTCGAAGGGCACGCCGAGCTGGTCGGCCACGATCTGGCTCCACGCCGTCTCGTGCCCCTGGCCGTGCGCGCTCGACCCGGTGACCACCTCGACCTTGCCGGTCGGCAGCATCCGGATCGAGGCGTACTCCCAGCCGCCCGCTCCGTAGGAGAGCGAGCCGAGGACCCGGGAGGGGGCGAGGCCGCACATCTCGGTGTAGGTGGACACGCCGATGCCCAGCCGGACCGCGTCGCCGCGGGCGTTCCGCTCCGCCTGCTCGGCCCGCAGGGCGTCGTAGCCGAACAGCTCCTTGGCGCGCGCGGTCGCCGCCTCGTAGTTCCCCGAGTCGTAGGTCAGCCCCGCGATCGTCGTGTACGGGAACTCCTCGTGCCGGATCCAGTTCCGCTCGCGCAGCTCGAGGGGGTCCATGCCGAGCTCGGCCGCGAGGTCATCCATGATCCGCTCTATCGCGAACGTCGCCTCCGGCCGGCCGGCGCCCCGGTAGGCGTCGGTCGGCATCTTCGTGGTGAACACGCCCGTGCAGCGGAACGAGTAGGCGTCCATCTTGTAGATCGCCGGGAACATGAACGCCCCGAGCAGCGGCACGCCCGGCGTCACCAGCATCAGGTAGGCGCCCATGTCCGCGAGCAGGTCCACCGACAGCCCCCGGATCCGGCCGTCGCCGTCCGCGGCGATCCTGATCCGCTGCCACTGGTCCCTGCCGTGGTGGACGGTGAGGTTTCCCTCGCTGCGGGACTCGGTCCACTTCAGCGGGCGGCCGAGCCGCCGCGAGATCAGCACCGCCAGCACCTCCTCGGCGGTGACCTGGAGCTTGGAGCCGAATCCGCCGCCCACGTCGGGGGCGATCACCCGGATGTTCTGCTCCGGGATGCCGAAGAACGCCGCGAGCGCGAACCGGAGCACGTGCGGGATCTGGGTGGCCGACCACAGCGTGACCTCGTCCCCGACCCAGGACGAGACCACCGCGCGCGGCTCCATCGCCGACGGGATCAGGCGCTGCTGCCGGTAGTTCCGCTCCAGGACGACCGGCGCGGCCGAGAACGCGGCGTCAATGTCGCCGTTCGCGAACACCCACTCGTAGCTCTTGTTTCCCGCCTCGTGGACCTTCGGCGATGACTCGTCGAGCGCCGCGCGCATGTCGAGCACCGGCTCAAGCGGCTCGTAGCCGACGTCCACCAGCGCCGCCGCGTCGGCTGCGGTGTACCGGTCCCTGGCGACCACCGCGGCGACCGCCTCCCCGACGTAGCGGACCACCTCGCTGGCCATCGGCGGATGCGGCGGGATCACGATGTCGGGGGTAACCGGCCAGGCGCACGGCAGGCTGCCCTGCTCCCCGGCCAGGTCGGCCCCGGAAAACGCGGCGACCACGCCGGGCAGCTTCAGCGCGGCGCTGACGTCGACCGAGGTGATCCTCGCGTGGGCGTGCGGGCTGCGCACGAACGCCAGGTGCAGCATCCCGGGAAGCGTGATGTTGTCGGTCCAGGTCGTCCGCCCGGTGACCAGCCTGGCGTCCTCCTTGCGGCGGCGCGCCCGGCCGAGCTCGGGCGCCGGGGCCTGCGCGGTCTCGGTCATCGGCCCGCTCCCGCCTGCGCCGCGCGCTGCACCGCGCGCACGATGTGCTGGTAGCCGGTGCACCGGCACAGGTTGCCCTCCAGGCCCTCGCGGATCTGCTCGGGCGTCGGCTGCGGGTTGTCCCGCAGCAGGTCGGCGGCGGCCAGGATCATTCCCGGGGTGCAGTAGCCGCACTGCAGCGCGTGCTCCTCGTGGAATGCCTTCTGCAGCGGGTGCCATTCGCCGTTGGCGAGCCCTTCGATCGTCGTGATGTCCGTGCCGTCGGCCTGCACGGCGAGCACCGAGCAGCTCTTCACGGACAGCCCGTCCATCAGGACGGTGCAGGCACCGCAGTTCGAGGTGTCGCATCCGACCGGCGTGCCGGTCTTGCCGAGCACGTCCCTGAGGTAATGGACCAGCAACAGCCTGGGTTCCACCTGGTCGACGTAGCTGACCCCGTCGACCGTGACCGAAATCTGAGTCATGCGCTCGCTCCTCCGGAGACTGCTGGTGCGCCTGATGCCCAACTTAGAACCGCCCGGCCCGGCGCACCAGACCCATTCCCGTGGCCGCCCCTGCCGAACCGGGGCACCTGGTAGGGGCGGTGCCGGTCCGGGTAGACCAGGCCAGAGCGCCCCGCCGGGGCGCGCGGACCGATCCGAGCAGCAGGAAGCGGACACCCGGATGCCGGCAAGATCGCGGCGGGGGCAGGTGGGCCTGGTCGCCGCGATGAGCGTCGCCGCCGTCGCGATGATCGCGGCGGCGATCGCCAGCACGATCTGGCGCTACGAGGCCGCGCTGGCCCAGGCGCGGATCGCCTACGCCGCGCGCGGCGAGAAGGCCCGCGCCGAGGCGCTGATCGGCACCTTCTGGCACGAGCGGGCCGCGATGACCGAGTTCCTGGTCAAGCCCAGCCAGGCGAGCGCCCGGGACGTGGTGGCCCTGCGCGATCAGTTCCGCGCGATCGCGCGGACGCTCACCCCCCGCACCGCCGCCGGGCGGTCCGGCCTGGCCCGCGCGCTCGGCGAGCACGCCGGCTTCTACCGGGCCTACCTGGGCCTGGCCAAGGCCGCCGGGCATGGCCTGGCCGGCGAGCTGGCCGCGATCGACCGGCTCGGCGCGGCGTCGGTGACCGTGCTCGCGCCGCTGTCGAACGTCACCGCGGCCGAGGCGGGGGAGGCCGCCGCGGCGGCGCGGGGAGCCCGGGCCGCTGCGGCGCAGGCGCGGGTGATCGGGGCTGTCGCCGCCCTGCTCGCCGTCCTCGCCGGGGGGGCCAGCGCGCTGGTGGGGACCCGGCTGCTGCGCCGGGCGCTGCGCCGGGAGGGCGAGCTGGCCGGCGCGCTGCGGCGGCTGGGCGACCGGGACGAGCTGCTGGCCCGGCTCCGGTCCACCGCCGCGGTCCTCGGCGAGGTGACCGGCGAGCTGCGGGCGGCGGCGATGACGGCCTCCGGCGTGGCGGCCGAGCAGTCCTCCGCGGTCGCGCAGACGTCGGCGACGCTGGGCCGGGTCGCCGAGGGAGGGCTGGCGATCCAGGGAAGCCTGCACGCGATGGCGGAGGTGGCCGCCCGGACATCGGAGGCGATGACCGACGTGCGGGGCAGGGTGGCGGCGATCGCCGAGCGGGGGCTGTCGCTGGGGGAGCGGGCGCAGCGGATCGGGGAGATCGTGGACCTGATCGGCGACATCGCGCGGCAGACGAACCTGCTGGCGCTGAACGCGGCGATCGAGGCGGCCCGGGCGGGGGAGGCGGGCCGGGGGTTCGCGGTGGTGGCCGGGGAGGTGCGGCGGCTGGCGGAGCGTTCGAGCTCGTCGGCGGAGTCGGTCGGGGCGATCATCGCGGCGGTGCGGGACGAGGCCAACGCGACGATCATGGCGACCGAGCAGGCGTCCCGCCGGGCGCAGGAGGTCGGCGAGATGATGACCTCCACCGCGGCGCGGATCGCCCAGTCGGTGCAGGCGGCCGACGACGAGCAGGCGGCCAATCAGCAGGTGGTCGCGGCGGTCCAGCAGATCCGGGAGGCGGCCGAGCAGCTGGCGGCGGACCAGGCGCGGTGGGTGGCCGACTCGGACCGGCTGGAGGCGCTCATGGCCGAGCTCGCCGGGGACCTGGCGCTCGCGGGCCCGCGTCCCGCGCCTGCGCCCGGTGCCCCGGAGGCGCCGCCGGGATCGCTCACCCGGTCTTGACCGCCTGGAAGGCCTCGGCCAGGCGGCCGTCGGGGAGCCCGCCGGCGGTCGCCGCCCGGAGCAGCGAGCTTCGCACCATGCCCTCCAGGTCCGCCAGGTGCCCGGTCTGGCTGTCGTGCGCCCGCAGCGCGGCGAGCTTGCGCTCGAAGGTCTCCGTCACGTCCACGAACCGGTCAGGCCGGGGACTGGCCATGAGCCACACCTCGCCCACCGTCCACGCGGCGAGGCCCTCGTCGGCCAGCAGGCCGGGGAAGGCGGCCGGGTTGCGGGCGTCGGGGTAGACGGCATCGAGGGCCGCCGCCCCCACCGCCCGGTGGTCAGGGTGGCTGGCCTGGATGCGCGCGTAATTCCGCTCCGGTGACGGGCAGACGACCCGCTCGGGGCGCACCTGCCTGATCACCCTGGCCAGGTCACGGCGGAGCTCCAGGGTCGCCTCCACCCGGCCGTCGGGGTAGCCGAGGAAGCGGACGTCGGACACCCCGACGCACGCCGCCGCGGCGGCCTGCTCGGCCCGGCGCGCGGCCGCGAGGGCGGCCGGCGAGACGCCGAGATCGCGCCCGCCGGCCGCGCCATCGGTGACCACGCAGTAGGTGACCGCGATCCCGGCGCTGGTCCAGCCCGCGACCGTGCCCGCCGCCCCGAAGTCCACGTCGTCCGGGTGGGCGGTGATGACCAGGATCCTGCTCGGCTCGGCGTCGTTCGCCACGGTTCGCGATCCTATCTGCTCACTCAACGTGGCTAGAAGGCATGTGACAGTAGCCAACGGGTAGGTCTGTGCAGGCAGAGGCCGCGAGGTTCGCGGATGTGGCGGGGGCGGGTAGCGGACACGCGATGCCTGTAAGGATCTTCACCGGGCCGTCCGGCCGGATCGCGATCGCCGCCGTGATCGCGGCCGTCTCGGTCCTGGCCGCCATCGGCGTGACGGTGTTCACGACCGTGCAGTACCGCCTCGCCTTCTCCGGGCTGGTCAGGGCGGCCCAGCAGCGCGCCGGGGCCAGGCTCGCCACGGCTGCGCTCGCCTCGGCCTGGCGGCAGCGCGCCCAGATGTCCGGGTACCTGGCGGCACCGGCCCGGGCCACCCTGCGGGAGCTGGCCGCGCGGGAGGCGATCCTGGCCGGCCAGCTCGCCGGGATCACGCCGCTGACCGTGGCGGGCAGGCGGGCCAGGGGAGCTGCAAGCGCCGCCGACCGGGCCGTGTACGCGGTGTTCGGCCAGGTCAAGGCCGCGGCGGGGACCACCGCGGCACGGGAGCGGGCGGCCCTGGGGCGTCTGAGGCGCGCGTCCGATGCCCTGGTCAGCGCGCTGGCCGCGCTCGCCGCGGCGCAGGTCAGGACGGCCAGCCGGACCGAGGCGGCCGCGATCTCGGCCGCGGATCGCGCGTTCGCGGTGGGGATCACGATCGGCGGGCTGACGATCGCCGGCGGGATCGTCATCCTGGTCCTGGTGCTCCGGCTGCTGACCAGGCTGACGAGGCGGGAGCAGCACCTGCGCGCCGCGCTGCGGCGGCTGGGCGACCGGGACGAGCTGCTGGCCCGGCTCCGGTCCACCGCCGCGGTCCTCGGCGAGGTGATCGGCGAGCTCCGCGCGGCCGCGCGCAGCGCCGCCGCGGTCGCCGCCGAGCAATCCGCCTCGGTGACTCAGAGCCTGGCCACGATGGAGAGCCTCGCCGAGCAGGGCAGGGCCATCGGCGAGAGCCTGGGCCGGATGGGCGGCGTGGCCGCCCGGACATCGGAGGCGATGACCGACGTGCGGGGCAGGGTGGAGGCGATCGCCGAGCGGGGGCTGTCGCTGGGGGAGCGGGCGCAGCGGATCGGGGAGATCCTGGACCTGATCGGCGACATCGCGCGGCAGACGAACCTGCTGGCGCTGAACGCGGCGATCGAGGCGGCCCGGGCGGGGGAGGCGGGCCGGGGGTTCGCGGTGGTGGCCGGGGAGGTGCGGCGGCTGGCGGAGCGTTCGAGCTCGTCGGCGGAGTCGGTCGGGGCGATCATCGCGGCGGTGCGGGACGAGGCCAACGCGACGATCATGGCGACCGAGCAGGGGGCGCGGCAGGCCAGGGAGGTCGGCGAGCTGATGACCTCCACCGCCGCGATGCTCCAGGACGCGCTCGACGCCGCGAGGAAGGAGAGCGCCGCCGTCGATCAGGTGGTCGCGGCGGTCCAGCAGATCCGGGAGGCGGCCGAGCAGCTGGCGGCGGACCAGGCGCGGTGGGTGGCGAACTCGGACCGGCTGGAGGCGCTCATGGGCGACCTGGCGACCGCGCTGCGCGACGGCGACGGAGGCCAGCGGTGAGCACGTACGTGCGCATCCGGGTCGGGGCCGAGCGCTACGCCATCCCCGTCGGCCACGTCGTGGAGGTCTGCGATCTCGACCCCGCCGGGATCGTCCCCGTGCCCGGGGCGCGGCCCGAGGTGCTGGGCGTCAGGAACCTGCGGGGCCTCGTCCTGCCGGTCGTCGATCTGGCCGCGGTCCTCCGCGTGCCCCGGGCCGCTCCGCCGGGCGGGCTGCTCGTCGCCGAGTCCGGCGGCGCGCGGGCCGGCCTGGCCATCGACCGGGTCGTCGGCGTCGAGGAGATGGGGGAGCCCAGCGAGCGGTGCGACTCGCCGCTGCTGGCCGGCGCGATTCTGTCCGACGGGCAGCTGACCGGCGTCATCGACGTGCCGCGTGTCTTCGGGGCGCTGGAGGCCGAGGGCTCGTGAGCGAGGCCGCTCCCGACCTGAGCCAGATCTTCCGTGACGAGGCCGCCGAGCGGCTCGACGCCATGGACCGCGCGCTGCTCGCCTGCGAGTCGGGCCAGCCTGGCGGCGAGGTCGTCGAGGAGCTGTTCCGGCACGCGCACACGATCAAGGGAACCGCAGGGCTCGTGGGGCGCGACGATGTGAGCTCGTTCGCGCACGAGGTCGAGGACGTGCTGGACGGCATCCGGCAGCGCGGGGAGTTCCCGCGCGAGGTCGCCTCGCTCCTGCTCGATGCCGTCAGCGCGCTCAGGGCGCTGGTGACGGGATCCGCGGCGCCCTCCGCGGAGCTGCGCCGAAGGCTCGGCGAGGCGGCCGGGCAGGTCCGCGGGGCACCGCGCGGCGCCAGCCCGGCGGCGGAGCAACCGGGCGGTCCCGGAGGTGCCGGCGCGGCTGGCGGCGCTGCCGCGGCCGGTGCGGCCGGCGGTCCCGGCGCGGCGGCGTCGCGCGTGCTCCGCGTGCCCGCCGCGAAGATCGACCACCTGCTGGACGTGGTGGCCGAGGTCGTGCAGTTCCGGCACCGGCTCGCGCACTCCGCGGAGTCTGGCATCGGGGCGGACAGCCCGCTGGCCGATGACCTGCGCGCCGGGGAGCGGATGCTCGACGAGCTGAGGGACACGGCGGTGGCGATGCGGATGCTGCCGGTCGCGACCATCACCGGCCCGCTCCCCCGCGCGGTGCGCGACATGGCGCGGCAGGCCGGCAAGGAGGCCGAGCTGGTGATGGCCGGCACGGGGACCGAGATGGACCGCGTCGTGCTGGAAAGCCTGTCCGAGCCGATCGCCCACTTGCTGCGCAACGCCGTCACGCACGGGATCGAGACGCCGGAGGAACGGCAGCGGGCCGGCAAGCCCCGCCGCGGGCGAGTCGAGCTCCGGGCCGCTCCGCGCGGCAGCAGCGCGGAGATCGTAGTCGCCGACGATGGCCGGGGCGTCGCGCCCGAGGTCATCCAGGAGGCGGGCCGGTCCGGCTCGCTGGTGGACCTGCTGACCAGGCCCGGCTACTCCACTGCGGGAGAGGTCACGGGTGCCTCGGGGCGCGGCGTCGGCCTCAACGCGGTCCGTGCCCAGGTGAACGCGCTCGGGGGGAGCATGGAGATCCGCAGCTGGCCGGGGCGGGGAACCGAGGTCGCGCTGCTGCTCCCGCTCGCCCTGTCCCTGCTCGAGGTGCTGCTCTTCGAGCGCTCCGGCGCGGTCTACGGCGTGCCGCAGGCCTCGGTCCAGGAGGTCGTGGCAATCCGCGAGCCCATGCACCTCCAGGGCCGGCCCATGCTCGCCGTGCACGGCCACCCGGTCCCGCTCGCCGACATCGCGGACCTGCTGGGGGTGCGGGCACCGCGGCTGCAAGAGAATGCCCCCGCGCTCGTCATCCGCTCAGGAGACCGGCGGGTGGCCGTCTCCTGCGACGTGCTGGCCGGCCAGCAGGAGGTCGCGGTGAAGCCGCTCGGGCGGTTCCTCGGCGGCACGACGGGGTACCTGGGCTCGGCGGTCCTGGGGGACGGGCGGATCGCCCTGCTCCTGGAGCCCAAGACGCTCGCCACCGGCATCGGCAGGGCGCCCGGCCCGCGCGCGGACGCGCCGGCCGACCTCCCCCGGGCCGAGCCTCCCCCGGCCGCGGGCGCGGAGGCCGCCGCCCCGCGGGAGCGGCCGGCGATCCTGGTGGTCGAGGACTCCTTCACGGTGCGCGAGCTGCAGCGCAGCATCCTGGAGAGCGCCGGGTACCCGGTGGCGACCGCGCGCGACGGCCAGGACGCCCTGGAGGTGCTCAGGCGCGACCCGCGGGTCGGCCTGGTGGTCACGGATGTGGAGATGCCCGTGCTGGACGGGCTGTCGATGCTCCGCGCCATCCGGGCCGATCCGGATCGCGCGTCGCTGCCGGTCGTGGTGGTGACCGCCCATGCCAGTGACGAGGAGCGGCGGCAGGGCGTCGAGGCGGGCGCCGATGCCTACCTGGCCAAGGGCAGCTTCGACCAGCAGGCGCTGCTCGCCATCGTCGCCAGGCTGCTCGGCCGGTGAGGGGGAGCCGTGCTGCGCGTGCTGATCTGCGACGGGTTCCGGCCGGAGGTGGCCGCCCTGACCCAGATGCTCGAGCACGACGGGGACATCGCCGTGGCCGGCCACTGCCCGGAGGCCGCCAGGGTGACCGGCGCCGTCTCGCGCGTGGCGCCCGACCTCGTGGTGATCGGGCCCGACCTGCCCGACGAGGACAGGCGGGCGGCCGTGGAGGAGATCATGGCCACCGCGCCGCGTCCCGTTCTGGTGCTGCTGTCCCGGCGACAGGAGCCGCCCGAGGCAGCAGCCGCCTGCCTGGCCGCCGGCGCCCTGGAGGCCTCCTGGCAGGAGGAGTTGCACCTGCTCGACCCGGCCGGGGATGCCGGGCGCGCCTTCCGCGCCCGGGTGAGGCTGCTGGGCCGGGCGCGAGTGGCGGGCCAGCCGGCGCGGAGGCGGGCGCCGGCGGGCGGGCAGGAGCGCCCCGCCGGCCCGGGGGCGGTGCGCCCGCAGTGGCGGCGGCGCGCCGCGGTCGTCGGGATCTGCGCCTCCACCGGAGGGCCGACAATCCTGTCGGCGTTGCTTGCCGCGCTGCCCGCGGACTACCCGGTGCCGATCCTGATCGTCCAGCACATCGCCCGGGGATTCACCGAGGGACTGGCCCACTGGCTCGACATGACCGTCCCGTTGCCGGTGCGGCTCGCCGCCGATGGCGCCGGCCTCGGGACGGGCGCGTCGGTCGCGCCTGAGGGAGCGCACCTGAGGCTGGCCAGGACAAGCCGGCTGGCCCTCGACGGCTCCGCGGGGCCCGGGCCGTACCAGCCATCGGCGGATGTCCTGTTCACCAGCATCGCGGCGGTCGCTCGCCGGGACGGCGTGGCGATCGTCCTCACCGGGATGGGCGAGGACGGCGCCGCCGGGGCCGCCGCGGTGCGGGAGGCCGGGGGAACGGCGATCGCCCAGGACGAGCGGTCATCGGCCATCTTCGGCATGCCCAAGGCAGCGATCTCCCGGGGGGTCAGCTCGGTGCTCTCGCCGCCGGAGATCGCCGCGTTCCTGCTCAGCCTGGAGCACCAGCCGCTGGGGCGGGCGTCGTGACCGCGTGCCTGAGCCAGGTTGCCGAGATCATCCGGCAGCGGACGGGCATCGTGCTGCCGGCCAGCCACGCGCCCGCGCTGCTGGCCGCGCTGCGCCGGGCGGCGCCGGAATTCGGCGACCCGTGCGAGCTGGCCCGGGCGCTGGTCGGCCGGGGCGGGGACGGCCTGCTGGACCGGGTCCTCGACGAGGTCACCGTGCAGGAGAGCTCGTTCGCGCGGGCGCGGTCCGAGCTCGACGCGATACCGTGGCCGGCGCTGGGCGCCGCCGCCAGGGCAGGCTCCGCGCGGATCCGCGTCTGGAGCGCGGGCTGCGCCCGCGGCGAGGAGACCTACACGCTGGCGCTGCTCGCGGCGGAGGCGCTCGCCCCGCAGCCAAGCCCGGCCGACGTGCTCGGCACCGACATCTCGGTGGCGGCGCTCGGCGCCGCGCGGGCCGGCCGGTACCGGCACCGCGCGGTGCGGGCGCTGCAGGAACCGCTGCTGCGGCGCTACTTCGAACGCGGCGATGACGGCAGCTACGTGGTCACGGCGGCGCTGCGCGCCATGGTCAGGTTCCGCCGGCACAACCTGGCCGAGGGGCCGTTCCCGCCGCCCGGCGAGGACAGGTTCGACCTGATCGTCTGCCGCAACGTGCTCATCTACCTGGACATGCCGGTGGTGGCCGCGGTGATCAATGGCCTGGAGCGGGCGCTGCGGCCCGGCGGCACGCTGCTGCTCGGCGCGGCAGACCGGCTCATGCGGGCCGGGCCAGCCGCCGAGCGCGCGGCAGGGGCGGGCGGGCACGGCGGGGGCCGGGCGCGCCTGGCGCGCGCCGGGGAGCCGCGCCGGGACCGGCCGGCGCGCGCCGGGCAGCCGGGCCGGGAACCGGCGCCGGCCTCCGGCGCCGGCCCGCAGGCCGGCGGCCGCGTCGCGCAGGCGCTCGCCGCGGCGGACCGGGGCGAGTTCGGCGCCGCCTTCACCCTCGTGAACGCGATGCTCGCACAGGACCCGCTGGACTCGGGCGCCCACTTCGCCCTCGGCCTCATCCTGCTGGAGACCGGCGACCCGGCGGGGGCCGTCGCGGCGCTGCGGCGGGCACTGTGCTCGGACGGCTCGTTCGCCCTCGCCGCGTTCGTCCTGGGCGCGCCTACGACCGGCTCGGCGACCGGCGCGCCGCGCGGCGCTGCTACCGGCGGACGCTCGGCTTGCTCGACCCGGACGACCGCAGGTGGGATCCGCTGCTCCAGCAGGTGGACATCGGCGACATCGCCGCGGCGTGCCGCGTGCGCCTGGGAGGCAGGCCATGAAGATCCTGATCGCGGACGACTCCTCGACCGTGCGGCGGCTGGTGGCGGCCAGGCTGAGCGCCGACGGCTACCAGGTGCTCGAGGCCGCCGACGGGGCGGAGGCCGTCGAGCTGGCCAGGTCCGGACGGCCGGACCTGCTCGTGCTCGACAAGGTCATGCCGAAGATGGACGGCTTCGAGGTGGTCCGCGCGCTGCGGGAGGACCCGCGGACCGCGTCGGTGCCGATCGTCATGCTCACCGAGCGCACCAGCGAGCAGGACGTGCTCGGCGGCCTGGGCCTGGGGGTCGAGGAGTACATGCCCAAGCCGTTCAGCCCGCTCGAGCTGTCGCTGCGGGTGCGCCGGCTGCTCGCCCGGGCGGCGCCGTGACGATCGCGCTCGCCGGCGTGGTCGGCGGGATGGCGCTGCTGCTGGCCTGCCTGTCGGGCGCGGACGCGCGGATCAGGCGCCGCGCCGCGGAGGCCGAGCGGCTCAGGCGCCGCTACCTGCCGCGGGCCGAGCAGGGCATCGCCGGCTACCTGGCCGGCTCACCCGATCTCCCCGCGCCGTCCGGCGCGGCCGAGCGGGCGCTGCTGCTGGCCGTCGGCCTGGAGGCGCTGGCGGACCTGCGGGGCAGCGAGCGCCAGCGCCTGGCCGGGCTGCTCGAGCGCCTCGGCTACGTGGCCGAGGCCACCGCCGCCCTGCGGTCGCGCCAGGCCGCGGCGCGCCGCCGGGCTGCCGAATGCCTGGCGGTGATCGCCACTCCGGCCACCCTGCCGGGCCTGATGGCCGGCGTCGCGGACGGCGACGTGCTGGTGCGGTGCGCCTGCGCCCGCGCCCTCGCAGAGATCGGCGGGGACGATGCCCTGCGGGCGGTGACCGCCACGGCCGAGCGCGACGCAGCCCGGGCGCCGGGGCAGGTCGCCGCGATCGTGCTGGCCCTCGGCTCGAGCCATCCCGCCGCGCTCGCGCCGCTGCTCGCCGGGGCGTCCGGGCCGCGGCTGCGGGCGCTCGCGGCCGAGGTTGCCGGGGCGCTACGGCTGGCCCAGCACGCCGGGTCGCTGCGCTCCCTGCTGGGAGCAGAGGACCACCTGGCGGCGGTCGCGGCCGGCGGCCTCGGCGCGATCGGCGACATCGATGCGGTCGGCGACCTGGCGGCGCTGGCGGCGGACGACCGCAGGTCGCCCGCCGTCAGGGTGGCCGCGGTCACGGCGCTCGGCGCGATCGGGGACGCCAGCGCCGTGCCGTGCCTGGAGCCGCTGCTGCGCGCGCCCGACTGGTCACTGCGGACCGCCGCCGGCTACGCCCTCGCGGGCCTGTCCGAGCCGGGCCGCGCGGCGCTGCGCCGGGCGGCCGGATCGGAACGCAAGGAGATCAGGGACCTCGCCGGGGCGGTGCTTGGATCGTGATCGCCTACACCTGGTTCGCGGCCTGCTTCCTCGTCGCGTTCGTCGTGGTCAACACCGGGGTGCTGGCGCTGGCCGCCGCCGAGGTCCGGCGCTACCTCGCCCGCGCGAGCGCGAGCGGCCTGCGGCGCATGCTCCGCTCGCCGTTGACCCCGGCGGTCTCGATCATCGTCCCGGCGCACAACGAGGCCGCCGGCATCGCCGACAGCGTGCGATCGCTGCTCGCGCTCGACTACCGCCTGCTCGAGGTCATCGTCGTCAGCGACGGCTCCACCGACGACACGGTCGGCTGCCTGGTGCGGGCCTTCGACCTGCGGCCGGTGCTGCGGCCCAATCCGCCGTTCCTGGAGTACGCGCCGATCCGGGCGATCTACGCGCCGCGCGGCACGCTGCGGCTGCTGGTGGTCGACAAGGAGAACGGCGGCAAGGCCGATGCCCTCAACGCCGGGATCGCGTTCGCGTCGTTCCCGCTGTACTGCACGGTCGACGCCGACTCGATGCTCGAGCAGGACGCCCTCGCCAAGACCGTCCGGCCGTTCGTGGAAGACCCGGAGCGCACGGTCGCGACCGGGGGCATGATCCGGATCGCCAACGGCTGCCGGGTGGAGCGGGGCCGCGTGGTGGAGGCGCGCCTGCCCCGCTCGCGCCTGGCGATGTTCCAGGTCGTCGAGTACGTCCGCGGGTTCTTCGGCACCCGGACCGGCTGGAGCGCGATCAACGCGCTGCTGATCGTCTCCGGGGCGTTCGGCGTGTTCCGCCGGGACGTCGTGATCGAGGCCGGGGGCTACCGGTCGGGCAGCCTCGGCGAGGACTTCGAGCTGGTCGTACGGCTGCACCGGTTCTGCCGGAAGGCCGGCCGCCCCTACCGGATCGTCTACGTGCCCGATCCGGTCTGCTGGACCGAGGCGCCGGAGGAGGCGCGCTTCCTCAAGCGGCAGCGGCGCCGCTGGTACCTGGGGTGCGTGGAGACGATCCTGATCCACCGGGCGATGCTGCTGAACCCGCGCTACGGGGCAGTCGGGCTGGTCGCCCTCCCGGCCATGGCGCTCTTCGAGGCCCTCGGCCCGCTCGTCGAGATCGCAGGGTACGTGATCGCGGCGGCCGCGGCAGCTCTGGGCGCGATCTCGTGGCCGGCCTTCGCGCTGTTCCTGGCGATCTGCGTGCTCTATGGCCAGGTGCTCACCGCAGGGGCGCTCGCTGTCGAGGACGCCACCCCGAGGCAGCACCCCTTCTGGGAGGACCCGCGCAGGCTCCGGCGGTACGCATGGCTGGAGAACCTCGGCTTCCGGCAGCGCCAGCAGCTGTGGCGGGCCGCGAGCCTCGTGCAGTTCGCCCGCAAGCGAGGGTGGGGGCCGATGGAGCGCAAGGGCCTGTCCCGTCCGGCGGTGGCCGGGGCGGGAGCCGGGGGTGACCCGCCGGCCCCGCGGTGAACGGCCGGCGGACGGCCCGTTCGGCTCCCTGCCCCGCGCGCACCGCGCGGCCGCCCGCCGGCGCCCGGCGGGCGGGCCCCGGCGGGGCCCCCGGCACGGCTCAGTCCAGCGAGCTCATGACGTGCTTGACCCGGGTGTAGTCCTCGAACCCGTACATCGACAGGTCCTTGCCGTAGCCGGAGCTCTTGAACCCGCCGTGCGGCATCTCCGCGACCAGCGGGATGTGGGTGTTGATCCACACGCAGCCGAAGTCCAGCCGCCTGGCCATCCGCATCGCCCGGCCGTGGTCCCGCGTCCAGACCGAGGAAGCCAGGCCGTACTCGGTGCCGTTCGCCCAGGCGACCGCCTGGTCCTCGTCGGTGAACCGCTGCACGGTGATGACCGGGCCGAAGACCTCGGTCTGGATGATCTCGTCCTCCTGGTCCAGGCCGGCGACCACGCTCGGCTCGAAGAAGTAGCCGCGGTCCCCGGTCCGCTTGCCGCCGGTGAGCACCCGGGCGTGATCGGGCAGCCGGGCGATGAACCCGCTGACCCGCTCAAGCTGGGCGGCGTTGTTGAGGGGGCCGAAGTCCGCCTCCACGTCCGGCCCGCCAGTGGTCTGCCCCTTCGCCTGCTCGACGAGCGCCTCGACGAAGTCGTCGTGGATCCCGGGCGCGGCGAGGACCCGGGTGGCGGCGGTGCAGTCCTGGCCGGCGTTGAAGTACCCGGCCGCCGCGATCGCCTCGGCCGCCTTGGCCACGTCCGCGTCGTCGAAGACCACGACCGGCGCCTTGCCGCCGAGCTCGAGGTGGACCCGCTTGAGCCCGTCCGCCGCCGCCGCCGCGACCTCCCGGCCCGCCCGCACGCTGCCGGTGATCGAGACCATCCGGGGGACCGGGTGGGCGACCAGCGCGCGGCCGGTGTCCCGGTTGCCGCAGATCACGTTGATCACGCCCGGGGGCAGGAACTCGGCCATCAGCTCGGCCATCATCAGCGTGGTGACCGGCGTGGTGTCCGAGGGCTTGAGCACGACCGTGTTGCCCGCCGCGATCGCGGGCGCCCACTTCCACACGGCCATCATCATCGGGTAGTTCCACGGCGTGACCTGGGCGCACACCCCGACCGGCTCGCGCCGGATCATCGAGGTGAACCCGGACATGTACTCCCCGGCCGAGCGCCCCTCCAGCATCCGCGCCGCCCCGGCGAAGAACCTGATCTGATCCACCATCGGCGGGATCTCCTCGGACCGGGTGAGCGCCACCGGCTTGCCGGTGTTCTCGCACTCGGCGGCCACGAACTCGTCGGCGCGCGCCTCGATCGCGTCGGCGATGCGCAGCAGCGCCAGGCTCCGCTCCGAGGGTGTCGCGTCCCGCCAGGCCTCGAACGCCTCGGCGGCCGCCCGGCAGGCGGCGTCCACGTCGGCCTGGCCGGAGACCGGCGCGGTCGCGAAGGCCTCGCCGGTCGCCGGGTTGATCAGTTCCTCGCGGCGGCTCTCCACCGAGTCGGCCCACGCGCCGCCGACGAAGTTGCGAAGGTCTTTCATGTCGGTCCCACCTGTCCTCGTCCGCTTCGAAGTTTCCCGCCTCAGCGGGCGGGCGTGCGCTCGTCGCACGCCCACGGGGAGCCATGGTCGGCCAGCAGGTCGAGGAACGGGGCCGCCGGCAGCGCCTCCGGGCCGAGCACGCCGGCGCCTGACCAGGCTCCGGAGTCGATCAGCTCGAGGGCTATGACGGGGTTGAGCGCCGTCTGCCACACCACGGCCTGCGATCCGTACTCGGCCATCGACCAGGAGTTGTCGACCACGTGGTAAAGGTATGCCTCGCGGGGAGCGCCGTCCTTCCCGGCGCCGCGGACCCAGGTGCCCGCGCAGGTCAGCCCGGACATCCGGTCGCCGAGCGTCGCCGGGTCGGGAAGGCAGGCCGCGACCACGTCGCGCGGGCTGACCTGGTGGCCGCCGACGCTGACCGGCTCCGTGGCGTCCAGCCCGAGCCTGTGCAGCGTCTTCAGCACGCCGATGAACTCCTCGCCGAGGCCGTACTTGAACGTGACGCGGCGGGCGCTGATCCAGCGCGGGATCAGCAGGACCTCCTCGTGCTCCACGTTGACGCACTCCACCGGGCCGATCCCGGCGGGGAACTCGAAGACCTCCGGCTCGCTGAACGGCTCGGTGGTGAACCAGCCCCGGCCCGCCTCCCAGATCACCGGGGGATTCAGGCACTCCTCGATGGTGGTCCAGATCGAGAACGTGGGGGCGAAGTCGTGCCCGGCCACGACCAGGTTCGCCCCGTCCCGCACCCCGATCTCGTCGATCTGGCTGAACATCTCGTCGGCCGCGTGCCGGGCGAAGACGTCCGACAGGCCCGGCTCGACGCCCATGCCCACGAGCGCGAGCAGGCCGCGCTCCTCCCACCGGGGGGCCAGCGCGAACTGCTCGTCGCCGAGCTTGACGCCCACCTGGTGGTAGGGGTCTTCCCGGTGCGGCCGGGACAGCGACATCGCCATGTCCAGGTACGTGACGCCGGCGGCCAGCGCGGCGCGGAACAGCGGCATCACGAACCTCGGGTCGGTCGCGTTCATCAGCACGTCGCAGGAGTGCTCGCGCAGCAACGCGACGGTGGCCTGCTCGTCCCGGGCGTCCAGGCGGACGGCCCGGTACCGGTCGCTGGCCGCCGCGGCCCGCTCCGCCCTGGCCAGGTCGTGGTCGCCGATCACCAGGTCGGCGAACCGGCGGCGGGCGGCGATCCGCGCGAAGGCCGTTCCCACGCCCCCGGCGCCCACGAGCAGCACGCGCATGCGGGTGATCTTAGACCCCGGGGCCGGCCGGGCATCGCCCGGTGCCGGCCCGGCGTGGTCCGGGTTGGCGGCAGCGCCGGCGGGGAATGCACGCTGTGCCACGGGGGGGTGAGGAAATGGCGCTGAGCCACCAGGCGTCCGCGCCCGTCGAGCAGCCGGAGGACAAGGGCCTCAAGGCCGGGGCGATCGGCTTGCTGTCCACCACGATCATCGCGACCGCCTCGGTCGCGCCCGCCTACAGCCTGGCGGCCACGCTCGCCTTCGTCGTCGCCGTCGTCGGCCTGCAGGCGCCGGCGGTGACCTGGCTCGCGTTCATCCCGATGCTGCTGACCTCGATCGGTTACGCGGAGCTGAACAAGGCCGACCCCGACTGCGGCACCACGTTCACCTGGGCGACGAGGGCGTTCCGGCCGGGGGCCGGCTGGGCGGGCGGCTGGGCGATCGTCGCCGCGGACGTGCTCGTCATGGCCAGCCTCGCGCAGGTCGCCGGCCAGTACGTGTTCTTCCTCGTGGCGGGCCCGGGCAGCGGCATCGGCAAGACCCCGGCGAGCAGCTGGGTGCTGCTCGCCGGGGTCATCTGGATCATCCTGATGACGACCATCTGCTACCTCGGCATCGAGGTCTCGGCGAACTTCCAGAAGCTGCTGCTGAGCATCGAGATCCTGATGCTGCTGGCGCTCTCGGTGACCGCGCTGGTCAAGGTGGAGACCGGGCACGCGCCGCCCGGGCACCTGACCCCGAGCGCAGCCTGGCTCAACCCGCTGCACATCTCGAGCTTCAGCGCGTTCGCCAGCGGCATCATCCTCATGGTCTTCATCTACTGGGGATGGGACACCGCCGTCTCGGTGAACGAGGAGACCAAGGACTCCCGGCGCACGCCCGGCCTGGCGGCCATCTTGTCCACGATCATCCTGCTGGTCACCTACAGCGTGACCGTGTTCGCCGTGGAGGCGTTCGCCGGCACCGGCACCAAGGGGATCGGCCTGGGGAACCCGGCCAACTTCGGCGACGTGTTCTCCCCGCTCGGCAGCGCGGTCTTCGGCACGTCGGCCGCGGGGACGTTCTTCACCCGGCTGCTGTTCCTGATGATCCTGTCGTCGGCGGCCGCCTCGACCCAGACCACGATCCTGCCGACGGCGCGGACCACGCTGTCGATGGCGGTCTACAAGGCGCTGCCGAGATCGTTCGCGCGCATCCACCCGCGGTTCCTGACCCCCAGCGTGTCGACGATCGTGATGGGCCTGGTGTCGATCGCGGTCTACATCCCGATGAACTACAGCACGAACCCGACCGGCGTGATCGGCGACGCGGTCATCGCGATCGGCCTGTACATCGCGTTCTACTACGGGCTCACCGGGTTCGCCTGCGCCTGGTACTACCGCCGGAACCTGCTGACCAGCGTCAGGAACCTGTTCATGCAGGGCGTCCTGCCGGTCCTCGGGGGGCTGATGCTGTACTTCCTCGGCGGCTGGAGCATGTGGCTGGACTACGACGTGGCGACCAAGAACGACTACACGATGTGGACGGTCCCGGTCATCCACTGGCAGGTCGGCGGGGCGTTCGTGATCGCGGTCGCCGCCGCGCTGGTCGGCGTGGTGATCTTCGTGGCGATGCGGGTCGCCGCCCCGGCGTTCTTCAAGGGCAGGACGCTGACGCGGTCCACTCCCACGCTGGCGCCCGACCCCGGCGCCTGACCAGCCGGCGGCGCCGCGCGCCGCGCGCGGGCCTGTGCTGTCGGCGGGAACGCCTATGGTGAGCAGGTGACCACCACCGCCGCCGGGACCCTGCTGGACGGGCTGAACCCGCAGCAGCGCGCCGCGGTGCTGCACGAGGGCGGCCCGCTGCTGATCGTGGCCGGAGCCGGCTCCGGCAAGACCCGGGTGCTCACCCACCGCATCGCCTACCTGGTCGCGGAGCGCCAGGTGGCACCGCGGCAGATCCTGGCGATCACGTTCACCAACAAGGCGGCGGGCGAGATGGCGGCCCGCGCCCAGGCGCTGACCGGCGCGCGGGCGCGGGGCATGTGGCTGCTGACGTTCCACTCGGCGTGCGTGCGGATCCTGCGCCGCGAGGCGCCCAGGCTCGGCTACCCGGCCTCGTTCACGATCTACGACCAGGCCGACTCCGAGCGGCTGATGACCCTGGTCTGCCGGGAGCTCGATCTGGATCAGAAGTTCTACCCGCCGAGGCAGCTCGCCGCGCAGGTGTCGGCGCTCAAGAACGAGCTGATCGACTTCGAGGCCGTGGCCGCCCGCGCGGCCGACCACCGGGGGAAGGTGCTCGCCGAGGCCTACGCCGAGTACCAGCGGAGGCTGGTGGCGGCCGGGGCGATGGACTTCGATGACCTGATCATGGTCACGGTCACCGTGCTGCAGGCGTTCCCCGATGTGGCGGCCGAGTACCGGGACCGCTTCCGGCACGTGCTCGTCGACGAGTACCAGGACACCAATCACGCCCAGTACGTGCTGATCAAGGAGCTGACCCTCGGCGGGGACGCGGGCGCCGGCCGGCCCGGCGCCGCGGCGCCACCCCCGGAACTGTGCGTGGTCGGCGACGCCGACCAGTCCATCTACGCGTTCCGCGGCGCCACGATCCGGAACATCACCGAGTTCGAGCGGGACTTCCCCGGCGCGCGGGTGATCCTGCTGGAGCAGAACTACCGCTCCACGCGGAACATCCTGGCCGCGGCCAACGCGGTCGTCGCGAGGAACGCCGGCCGGGTGCCGAAGAACCTGTGGTCGGAGGCGGGCGCGGGCCCGCCGCTGGTCGGGTACGTCGCAGACAGCGAGCACGACGAGGCCGCCTTCGTGGCGCAGGAGGTGGACCGCCTCGCCGACGCGGGCGAGGCGAGCCCGGGGGACATCGCGGTCTTCTACCGGACGAATGCCCAGTCCCGGGTCTTCGAGGAGGTGTTCATCCGGGCCGGCCTGCCCTACCGGGTGGTCGGCGGGGTGCGCTTCTACGAGCGCCGCGAGGTCCGCGACCTGCTCGCCTACCTGCGGCTGATCGCCAATCCGGCCGACGAGGTGAGCCTGCGCCGGGTGATCAACGTGCCGCGGCGCGGGATCGGCGACCGGGCGCTCGAATGCGTGGCGGCCTTCGCCGCGCGGGAGCGGGTCGGCTTCCCGCAGGCGCTGGCCAGGCCGCGGGACGTGCCCGGGCTCCCAGCCAGGTCGGCGCGTGCGATCGAGGCGTTCCACGAGATGATCGAGGGGTTCCGCCAGGCGGCCGGGGAGGGCGCGCCAGTGGGCGACCTGGTGGCCGCGGTCATCGACCGGACGGGCTACGCCGCCGAGCTCGCGGCCTCGGCCGACCTGCAGGACGCCGGCCGGGCAGAGAACCTGACCGAGCTGGTCGCGGTCGCCAGGGAGTTCGACGCGCGGGACGAGGGGGGCGGCCTGCCGGCGTTCCTTGAGCAGGTCTCGCTGGTCGCGGACGCCGATGAGATCCCCGAGGGGCCCGATCACGGCGGGATGGTCACGCTGATGACCTTGCACACCGCGAAGGGCCTGGAGTTCCCGGTCGTCTTCCTCACCGGGATGGAGGAAGGCGTCTTCCCGCACGAGCGCTCGGTCTCCGGGGGTGACTCGCGCGAGCTGGAGGAGGAGCGCCGGCTCGCCTACGTCGGGATCACCCGCGCGCGGGAGCGGCTCTACGTGACCCGCGCCGTGGCGCGCGCCTGGTGGGGCCGGCCCGCCTACCACCCGCCGTCGAGGTTCCTCGCCGAGATCCCGTCCGAGCTCATCGACTGGCGGCGGGATGCCGCCGCCGCGGCAGCGGCGATGGCGCCGGCCTCGGAGCGGATGGCCCGGCGGCCGGGGATGGCGGGCCCTGGCGGCCGGCCCGTGCCCTCGCTGCGCCCCGGCGACCTGGTCAACCATGACAGCTACGGCCTTGGCCGGGTGCTGAGCGTGGAGGGCGGGGGAGAGGACCCCGAAGCCAAGATCGACTTCGGCGATGAGTACGGCATCAAGCACCTGCTGCTGCGCTACGCGCCGATCGAGAAGCTCTAGGCGCCGCGTCCCGCCTTCCGCGCGGCCCCGTTCCCGCGCGGCGTCCCGCCCTCCCCGCGCGGCCCCTTCCGGGTGGCCATCTGCCTCCTCCCCGCCGCCCTGTTCCGTGCCGCGCGCCTGGGGGCGGATAGCCTGCCGGTGGAGGCACCGGGCCGGCATCGTGGCCGCCCGGGCATCGGGCCAGCGGAGGGCGCCGGATGCAGCGCGCGAACGGGACCGGCAGGATCAGGGTCATCGTGGCCAAGCCCGGCCTGGACGGGCACGACCGGGGCGCCAAGGTCGTCGCGCGGGCGCTGCGCGACGCGGGCATCGAGGTCATCTACACCGGCCTGCACCAGACTCCCGAGCAGATCGTCGCCGCCGCGCTGCAGGAGGATGCCGACGCGATCGGCCTGTCGATCCTCTCCGGCGCGCACATGACCCTGTTCGGCCGGGTGCTTGACCTGCTGCGCGAGCGCGACGCGACCGACATCACCGTCTTCGGCGGCGGGATCATCCCCGACGCCGACATCCCCGAGCTCACGGCCATGGGGGTGGCGAAGATATTCACGCCCGGCACGCCGACCTCGGACATCGTCGAGTGGGTGCGATCCGCGCTGGGCGGCAAGGCGCGGTCGAGGGCGGGCTGAACGGCCACCCCCGGCGCCGGAGCGAGTGGCCGCCCGGGCCGGCTCCCGCGGCTGCCTGGCCGCCGGGCCGGCCTGGGCCGCTAGGCTGCGATGCGGGCCGCTCATCCCCCGCTTCCGCGCGCGGCGCGCGGCGGGCGGGCCAGGGCCGCCGGAAGGGTCACTGCGGACCACAGGATCAGCCAGAACGGACGCGGACGTGGACCTGTTCGAACATCAGGCGAAGGAGCTGTTCGCCGACTACGGCGTGCCCGTGCCGGCCGGCAAGGTCGCGCGCACCGCGGAGGAGGCCAGGGAGGCCGCCGCGGGGTTCGCCGCCACCGGGCACCCGAGGGTCGTGGTCAAGGCTCAGGTCAAGACCGGGGGGCGGGGGAAGGCCGGCGGCGTGAGGGTGGCCGACGGGCCCGACCAGGCCCAGGTCATCGCCGGCCAGATCCTCGGCATGGAGATCAAGGGCCACCTCGTGCGCTCGGTGCTCGTCGAGGAGGCGAGCGAGATCGCCCAGGAGTACTACCTGTCGTTCCTGGTCGACCGGGCCGGACGGCAGTTCCTGTCGATCTGCTCGGTGCAGGGCGGCATGGAGATCGAGGAGGTTGCGCGGACCCGGCCAGACGCGGTCGCGCGGGTTCCGGTCAGCCCGCTGACGGGAGTGGACCGGGCCCTGGCGCAGCAGATCGTCACTGCGGGCGGGCTGCCCGAGCAGGCGCGCGACGGCGCCGCCGAGCTGGCCGAGCGCCTGTGGGCGGTGTTCACCGACGAGGACGCCACGCTAGTCGAGGTCAACCCGATGATCCTCACCACCGATGGCAGGGTCGTGGCGCTCGACGGCAAGGTCACGCTCGATGACAACGCCGCCTTCCGGCAGGAGCACGGGAGGTTCGCCGACCCGGAGGCGGCCGACCCGCTTGAGGCGCGCGCGCGGGCCAGGCACCTGAACTACGTCAAGCTCGATGGCCAGGTCGGCATCATCGGCAACGGGGCCGGCCTGGTGATGTCGACGCTCGACGTGGTCGCCTACGCCGGGGAGGAGTTCGGCGGCATCCGCCCCGCGAACTTCCTCGACATCGGCGGCGGCGCCTCGGCCGAGGTCATGGCCAGCGGGCTGGAGATCGTGCTCTCCGACCCGTCCGTGAGGGCCGTGCTCGTCAACGTGTTCGGCGGGATCACCTCCTGCGACGCGGTCGCCAGCGGGATCGTGTCGGCGATCGGCATGCTCGCCGGGCGCGGCGAGCCGGCCCGCCATCCGATCGTCGTCCGGCTGGACGGAAACAATGCCGCGCAGGGCCGCCGGATCCTGGACGAGGCGAACATCGCGGTCGTGGAGCAGGCCGCGACGATGGACGAGGCGGCGCGGCGCGCCGCCGAGCTGGCCAGCCTGGCCGCGAGGGGAGCCTGAGATGGCGATCTTCCTGACCGCCGAGAGCCGGGTCATCGTCCAGGGCATCACCGGCTCCGAAGGCCGCAAGCATGGTGCCCGGATGATCGGGGCGGGGACGAAGATCGTGGGCGGGACCAACCCGCGCAAGGCCGGCCAGTCCATCGGCCTGGCCGGGGTGAGCGTGCCGGTCTTCGGGACGGTGGCCGAGGCGATGGCGCAGACGGGCGCGGACGTCTCCGTCGTGTTCGTGCCGCCGGCGGGCACCAAGGACGCGGTCGTCGAGGCGGTCGACGCGGGAATCGGCCTGGTGATCGTCATCACCGAGGGCGTCCCGGTCCACGACAGCGCCACGTTCTGGGCCCACGCCTGCGCGCGCGGGAACGCGACCAGGATCGTCGGCCCGAACTGCCCGGGAGTCGCCTCGCCCGGCAAGTCGAACGCGGGCATCATCCCGGCCGATATCACCACCGAGGGGCGGATCGGCCTGGTCTCCAAGTCCGGCACGCTCACCTACCAGATGATGTTCGAGCTGCGGGACATCGGATTCTCCACCGCGGTCGGAATCGGCGGTGACCCGATCATCGGGACCACGCACATCGACTGCCTGGAGGCATTCGAGAAGGACCCTGAGACGGATGCGATCGTGATGATCGGCGAGATCGGCGGTGACGCAGAGGAGCGGGCCGCGGCGTACATCGAGGCGCACATGACCAAGCCGGTCGTCGCCTACGTGGCGGGATTCACCGCTCCGGAGGGAAGGACGATGGGGCACGCCGGCGCGATCATCTCCGGGTCGTCGGGGACCGCGCAGGCAAAGAAGGAGGCCCTGGAGAAGGCCGGCGTCAAGGTCGGCCGGACGCCGAGCGAGACGGCTCGCCTGGTCCGCGAGGTCATGCTGGCCCGCTGACCGGCCCGGCCGGCGTTGCGGCGCGCCTCCGCCCCGAGCCCGCGGAGGATTGCGAAGGTTGAGATGTGACCGCCTCAGCCTCCGGGGACGCGCGTGCCGGGCCGGCCCGCGCTGGTGCCTCGCGCGGGAGGACGAGCCTGCCCGTCCCGCTGGTCGTCGCCGGGATCCGCGCGGCGCTGGCGGCCGCGGGCGCGGGACTGGCGATCGTGACGATCCTGGTGCTCATCGGGTGGATCGCCGCGCCGCATCCGGGCATCGGCCTGACCGGAGTGCTGCGGACGGCCGCGGTGGTCTGGCTCGCCGGCCACCATGTGACCGTCCAGGTCAGCGGTGCCGGGCGGATCGGGATGCTCCCGCTCGGGCTGGTGGCGCTGCCCGGCGCCCTGCTGTGGCGGGGCGGCCGGGCGCTGGCGCGCGGCCGCCAGGTCGCCGGGCCGGGTCAGGTCGCGGCGGTGGCGCTGTGCATCGCGGTCCCCTACGCGCTGCTGGCCGCGGCGCTGGCGCTGGCCAGCGGCACCGAGCTGGCCGCGGCGTCGGCGCCGCAGGCGCTGCTCGCCGGCTTCGGCGTGGCCCTGGTGGGCGCTGGCTTCGGCGCGGCGCGTGCCCTGGCGCCCGCGCCGCACGTGGGAGACCTGCTGTCCCCGCGGACCCGGGCCGTCCTGACCGGGATGACCGCTTCGCTGGCGCTTCTTGCCGCCGCCGGCCTGCTCGCCACGGCGATGGCGCTGGCCAGTCACCTTCGCCAGTTCAGCGCCGCATACGCCCGGCTCGACCCGGGCGCTGCCGGAGCCGGGCTGCTGCTGCTCATTCAGCTCGCCTACCTGCCGAACGCGGCCCTGTGGGCCGTCTCCTACATGCTCGGGCCGGGGTTCGCGGTGGGAACGGGCACCGTGGTGGCGCCGACTGGCTCGGTGCTCGGCCCGGTGCCCGCATTCCCGCTGCTCGCCGCGCTGCCGTCGGGGCCGGGAGGCACGGCTCCGGCATGGCTGGGCGCTGTCATCCTCGCGGTGCCGTACCTGGCCGGAGCGATCGGCGGGCTGCTCGTCGCCAGGATCGCCCCGGGGGGGTCGGCCGATGCGGCCGCTCTGCGCGGGTTCTGCTCAGGGGCGCTCGCCGGGGTTCTGATTGGCGTGCTCGCCGTGTTCGCCGGCGGGCCGCTCGGCGATGGCAGGATGTCCGCGGTCGGGCCGTCCGGGTGGCAGGCCGGGCTCGTCGCCGCGCTGGAGATCGGCATCTCGGCCGCGGTGGCCGCGGGCGCGGCGCGCTGGCGGGGCGCACGGTCGCCGCAGGCCGGCTCCGGGGCGCGCGGGGAGCCCGCGCCCGGCGGTCCGGCCCGGGCGCGCGGCCGGCCCGGGCTGGACCCGGCGGACCCGGCCGACCCGCACGTGATCTGCCTTGACGCATGGCCGGCGGGCAGGGGAGATGCGGCGCCCCGGCGGCGCTCCCGCGGCCCGTCGTCGCTGCCCTGAACGGCCTCGCCGCGCGAGTGCCGGCTCAGGGGCGCACGGACCGGTTGAAGTGGTTCAGGCAGACCTGGAGCTGGCTGGCGGACTGGGCCTGGCTGACGCACTGGAGGTAGCTGGAGATCTGGCTCGGGAAGACCAGGTAGGTAACCAGCAGCGGCACCGACAGCAGGCACGCCAGCGCGCCGAGCACGATGCCGCCCACAGCTCCCCTCGGCCGGTAGGAACCGGTGCGGCGCGCCTTGACCAGCGCGGTGATCCCGATGATGCCCGCCGCCAGCCCCACCGCGGCGCTGAAGAGCAGCAGGTAGACGCCGCGGTGGAGATTCGCCCCGAGTCCCAGCATCGCCACCAGGGCCAGCAGCCCGAAGACCAGCGAGGCGATCGCCCGGTGCCTCAGCTCGGTGTCCGGCGGCCTGCTGCGGGCCGGCCTGGCCGGCCGGCCCCAGGCCTGGCCCGGCTGGGGCAGTGGCGTGCCGAACTGCCATCCTGCGGGCTGGGGCGGGGCGCCGGCCTGGGGCGGGGCGCCGGCCTGGGGCGGGGCGGCGGGCTCTGCCACCTCGCTCGCCGGATCGGCGAAGTACAGCCTGGGCAGTCCCGGCAGCGCGGCAGGCGGCTCGGGATGCGCGGGCGTGCCGTCAACGGCGGTTCGAGGCGCCGGGTCCGGTTCCGCCCGCGGCGGGTGCGGTTCCGCCCGCGGCGGGTGCGGTTCCGCCCGCGGCGGGTGCGGCTCCGCCCGCGGCGGGTCCGGCTCGGCGTGCGCGCCGGAGCCGGCCGGCTGCGGCTCATCTGGCCGCCGGGGTGCTCCTGGCGCGTGCGGTGGGCTGGTCTCGGTGGACAGTGATTCCTCCGCTCGGCTGGGTTCCTCCGCTCGGCTGGCGGCCACGACGTGGCGCCGCTCCTATTCCATCACCCGCTCGCGCCATCCGGACCGGGCGGCGGGCGAGGCGCGCCGTCGAGGCCTATGCCATCGCCGTCACTGGCCCGGGCGGCCGGCCGACCCGGCCTGCGCCTATATCGTGGCTGAGTGCGATCACGCTTGCTGGTGCTGGCCTCTGGCGAGGGCACGCTGCTGCAGCACCTGATCGACGCGTGCGAGGCCGGGGCGATCGGGGCGCGCATCGTCGCCGTGGGCGCCGACCGCCAGGGCACCCGGGCGGCCGAGCGCGCCCGGAACGCCGGGATCCCGGTGTTCGTCTGCCGCGTCGAGGACCACGGCTCGCGCGACCGGTGGGACGCCGCGCTCGCCAGCCTGTGCGCCTCCCACCGCCCGGACCTGGTCATCTCCGCGGGCTTCCGCAAGCTGCTCGGCCCGCGGTTCCTCGCCGAGTTCGCAGGCCGGTGCATCAACTCCCACCCCGCCCTGCTGCCCGCCTTCCCCGGCCTCCACGCGGTGGCGGACGCCCTGGCCCATGGTGTGAAGGTCACCGGCTGCACGGTGTTCATGGTGGACGCGGGGGTGGACACAGGGCCGGTGATCGCTCAGGCCGCCGTGCCCGTCCTGCCCGGGGACGACCTGAAGTCGCTCACCGAGCGGATCAAGGAGGCCGAGCGCGACCTGCTCACCCGGACCGTGGCGGCCATGATCAGCGAGGGCTGGACGGTGAGCGGGCGCTTGGTCCGGGTCGGCGGGGATGCCCCTGGCGCATCCGGCCGGCGCGCTGGCCGGGACGGCCAGGGCGGAGCTGCGGCGAGCCGGGCGGGCACGGCTCCCGGGTACCAGGCGGAGCCACGGCGGTGAGCAGGATCCCGATCAGGCGGGCGATCATCAGCGTCCACGACAAGTCCGGCCTCGACCGCCTCGTGCGGGCGCTGCACCAAGCTGGCGCAGAGATCGTCTCGACGGGGAGCACGGCGGCGGCGATCGCGTCCGCCGGCGTCCCCGTGACGCAGGTGCAGGAGGTGACCGGCTTCCCCGAGTGCCTCGGCGGCCGGGTCAAGACCCTGCACCCGGCGGTGCACGCGGGCCTTCTCGCCGACCTGCGTGATCCAGGGCACGTGGCCGAGCTTGAGCGGCTCGGCATCGCCCCGTTCCAGCTGCTCGTGTCCAGCCTGTACCCGTTCGCCGAGACGGTGGCGCGCGGATCCGCCGCGCAGGAGTGCGTCGAGCAGATCGACGTCGGCGGCCCGGCGATGCTCAGGGCCGCCGCTAAGAATCACGCCAACGTCGCCGTGGTGACCAGCGCCGCGGACTACCCGCTGGTGGAGGCGGCGCTGGCCGAGGGCGGCTTCACGGAGGAGCAGCGCCGTGATCTCGCGGCACGCGCATTCGCCCGGACGGCGGAGTACGACGCGCAGGTGGCCAGCTGGTTCGCCTCGGAGTACGCGCCGGACGAGATCGCCAGGCAAAGCGGCTGGCCACAGGTGAGTGCCACCATCTGGCGCCGCGCCGAGGTCCTGAGGTACGGGGAGAACCCGCATCAGCGGGCTGCGCTGTACCGTCCTTCGGGTGGCGCGCCCGGCTGGGCTGGCGTGGCCACGGCGCGGCTGCTGCACGGCAAGGCCATGTCCTACAACAACTACGTCGACGCCGACGCCGCCTGGCGGGCGGCGACCGGCTTCGGCGAGCCGTGCGTCTGCGTCGTCAAGCACTCCAACCCGTGCGGGATCGCGCTGGGCGCCGACATCGCCCAGGCCCACCGCAAGGCCTACGCCTGCGATCCGGTGTCGGCGTTCGGCGGCGTGATCGCCGCGAACCGGCCGGTGACGGCCGAACTGGCCGGACAGATCGCGGAGATCTTCACCGAGGTCGTCGTCGCGCCGGAGTTCGAGCCAGCCGCGCTGGAGATCCTCACGCGAAAGTCGAGCCTGCGGCTGCTGCGGTGCGGGGACGGCGAGCGGCCGGATGGTGCCGGGCCGCTGGGCACGGCGGGCGCGAGCGGACCGGGGCGCGGCGGGGCCGGCCCGCGGGATGCGGCGGGCGGGGCCGGCGGCCGGGCCGGCGAGCGAGTCGAATGGCGGCAGGTGGGCGGCGGGCTGCTGGCCCAGGATGCGGACATCGTGGCCGAGCCCGGTGACCGGCCCGCCGGATGGCGGCTGGTCGCGGGATCGCCGGCCGGACCCGAGCTGCTCGCGGACCTGGAGTTCGCCTGGCGGGCCTGCCGGGCCGTGAAGTCCAACGCGATCCTGCTCGCCACCGGGCTGGCCAGCGTCGGCGTCGGCATGGGGCAGGTCAACCGGGTCGACGCCGCCAGGCTCGCGGTCGCCAGGGCCGGCGGGCGCGCCGCCGGGTCGGTCGCCGCGAGCGACGCGTTCTTCCCGTTCGCCGACGGCCTGGAGGTGCTGGCGCGGGCTGGCGTCCGCGCCGTCGCCGAGCCCGGCGGCTCGGTCCGAGACGACGAGGTGATCGCGGCGGCGCGGGCGGCCGGGGTCAGCCTCTACTTCACCGGCGTCCGCCACTTCTGGCACTAAGCTTGCCGTTGAACCTGCGTGTTCTGCCCGGACAGGTTGGTGACGCGGCTGGCGGGTGGGAGGCCGCTGAGTGCGGTGTGTCCCCGGTGATGGTTGTAGGTGTGCAGCCAGGGGTCAAGGGCGGCGCGGCGTTCGGTTTCTGACTGGTCGGGGCGGGCGTAGGCCCATTCGCCGGTGAGGGTGCGGTGGTAGCGCTCGGCTTTGCCGTTGGCCTGGGGCCGGTAGGGGCGGGTCCATTGGGGGGTGATGCTCAGGGCGGCGCAGGTGGTGGCCCAGGTCTTCGAGCGATAGCAGGAGCCGTTGTCGCTGATCACGCGTTCGATGGTGATCCCGGCGGCGGCGTTCCAGGCGTGCGCGCGGGCCAGGAACGCGGCGGCGGTGTCCTTGGTCTCATCGGCCAGGATCTCGGTGCAGGCCAGGCGGGAGTGATCGTCGGTGGCGGTGTGCAGGTAGCTGTAGCCGATGATGGGGTTGCGGTAGCGGGTGCGCCCGGCCGGGGTGATGGTGGCCTGGCGGTTGCGCCGGCCGGCCTGGCGGCCGAGGGCGCGCCAGCCGCCGCCGTCGGGGATGTTGCCGGGTTTCTTGATGTCCACGTGCACCAGCTCGCCTGGATGCTCGCGCTCGTAGCGGCGGACCACCCGGCCGGTGGCCCGGTCCAGGTGAGCCAGCGGCGGGCAGCCGTAGCGGGCCAGCACCGCAGGCACGGTGGAGGGGGCCAGGCCCAGCCGGAACGCGATCCGCGCCGGGCCCAGCCGCTGGCTGACGCGCAGCCGGACGATCCGCCGCTCCGTCCGCACCGGCGTCCGGGCCGGGCTGGCATGCGGCCGGGAAGACCGGTCAGCCATCCCCGCCGCGCCGTCCTGGCGGTAACGGCGTGCCCGCCGGTCCGCGGTCGAGTGCGAGACCTGGAACCGCTCCGCCGCCCGCCGCAGCGGCCAGCCATCCTCTGCGACGCGCCGGGCCAGGCGCAGCCGCCCGGTCTCACTCAGCGGGGCATTACGGCGGACCATGAGGACCTTCCAGGGCTCGCGTGCGGATGTGGTGATCCACACCGGACCCGGAGGTCCTCACCTATTCAAGATCATCCAGCCGTGTCGCCGTCACCAACGTCCATGGACAGAACACCTAGGCCAGCAGCCGCCGCGCCATGATGATCACCGGGCCGACTGGCAGCGGGGAAACCTACCTGGCCTGTGCCCTGGACCACGCCGTCATCAGGAACGGGCAAACCGCGCTCTACCAGCGCGCGCCGCAGATGCTCGACGGCTGGCCATCGCCCGCGGCGGCGGGCGGCTGGCCAGGCTGCTGGCCACCTGTGCCCGTACCTCGGTCCTGGTCATCGACGACCTGCTGCCCGCGCCTGGCTGGCGGTCACTGCCGCGAGCGACCGCCCGCCCCCTACCGGGCCGGGAAGCAGCGGCGGGCCCGGCCCCGGCGGCCCCGCCAGAGAGGGGGCACCCAGCCTGTGGGCGACTTTCCGCACTGCGTTTGCCGACGTAATCCAATGGCTACTCACCGTGACCCAGCGCGGGATCTCGTGCCGCTGACCGTCGCCGCCGCCACCAGGCCGGCGCCCGCCGCTGTCATGACCAGCGCAGGCGCAACGGAGATCACTAACTGCTGCCGCCCTACCAGCCGCCCGGCGTGCCCGCCCGCCTCGGCTGCGGGCAGAATGAACCCATGACGGCGATCACCCTCGACGGCAAGGCGACGGCGGCGGCGATCCGCGCCGAGCTGGCGGCAAGGGTCGGCTTGCTGGCCGCCGAGGGCGTCATCCCCGGGCTGGCCACCGTGCTGGTGGGGGACGACCCGGGCAGCGCCATCTACGTGGCCGGCAAGCACCGGGACTGCGCGCGGGTGGGCATCGCGAGCATCCGCCGTGACCTGCCGGCGACCGCCACCCAGCGAGAGGTCGAGGCAGTCGTCGATGAGCTCAACGCCGATCCGGCCTGCACCGGCGTGATCGTCCAGCTCCCGCTGCCATCCGGGCTGAGTGCCCAGGCGATCCTGGAACGGATCGACCCGGCCAAGGACGCCGACGGCCTGCACCCGGTGAACCTGGGTCGGCTGGTCCTCGGCGAGGACGCGACGCTGCCGTGCACGCCGCTCGGCATCGTCGAGCTGCTGCGCCGGTACCAGGTGCCGATCGCCGGGGCGAACGTGACCGTGATCGGCCGCGGCGTCACCGTCGGCAGGCCGCTCGGGCTGCTGCTCACCCGCCGCACGGAGAACGCCACCGTGACCTTGTGCCATACCGGCACCGCCGACCTTCGCTCGCACACGGTGAACGCGGACATCGTGGTGGCCGCCGCGGGCAGCCCCGGCCTGGTCACCGCCGACATGGTCAGGCCAGGTGCCGCCGTGCTGGACGTGGGGATCACCAGGACCGGGGAGGGCCTGGTCGGCGACGTGTCACCGCAGGTGGCCGAGGTCGCCGGGCACCTTGCCCCCATGCCGGGCGGGGTCGGGCCGATGACCAGGGCGATGCTGCTGGCCAACGTGGTGCGGCTGGCCGAGCGGCGGGCCGCGCCCGCGGCCTCGGTTACCCAGTAGTAACCTAGCGGGCGTGCGCCAGGAGATCCCGGCGGGCCGCCTCGGACGCCCGGGGGCCGCCAGGGAACGGGCATGCCGGGACCCGGGGTGCGGGATGCCGGGTTCGTTTGGCAGGCTTGCACTGCCTGGCCTGGGCACGGCAGGAACGGGCGCTTAGCCTCGAGCAGAAAGGTCCGCCGCCGGTCATGAACATCGTCGTCTGCGTCAAGCAGGTGCCCGACACCTGGTCGGAGCGTACCCTGCGGGCCTCCGACAACACGCTCGACCGCGACGCCGCCGACGCGGTCATCAACGAGCTCGATGAGTACGCCGTCGAGGAGGGACTGCGCCTCGCCGAGGCGCACGGCGGCGAGGTGACTATCCTGTCGATGGGTCCCGAGCGGGCCGCCGAGGCGATCCGCAAGGCGCTGTCGATGGGCGCGGACAAGGCCGTCCACCTGCTCGATGATGGCCTCGCCGGCTCCGACGCGCTCGGCACGTCCGCGGCGATCGCGCAGGCTCTCCGGAGGATCGGCTTCGATCTGGTGATCTGCGGCTCGGAGTCCACCGACGCGCGCACCGGCGTGCTCCCGGCGATGCTCGCCGAGCGCCTGGGCGTCCCTCAGCTGACCCTGGCGAGCAAGGTGGAGATCGACGGGGACGCGATCACGGTCCACCGCCTGGCGGAGTACGGCTATGACACCGTGGCCGCGACCCTCCCGGCCGTCCTGAGCGTCGTCGAGAAGATCAACGAGCCGCGCTACCCGTCGTTCAAGGGGATCATGGCGGCGAAGAAGAAGCCGGTGGAGACGCTGGGGCTCGCGGACCTGGGGATCGACCCGGCTCAGGTGGGGGCGGCGGGCGCGGCTACCGAGGTGCTGAGCTTCGCCCGGCGGCCGCCGAAGCAGGCGGGCACGATCGTGACCGACGATGGTGACGGCGGGATCAAGGCCGCCGACTTCCTCGCCGAGCGCAAGTTCATCTGAGCGGCCGATCCGAGAGGCTCCGTGTCATGACTGAGATCCTGGTGCTCGCCGATCACGCGGGCGAGTCGGTCAAGAAGGTCACGTTCGAGCTCGTGACGCTCGCCCGCAGGTTCGGCGAGCCGGCGGTCGCCTGGGCGGGTGCCGGCGCGCAGGCGGCACAGGCGCGGCTCGCCGAGTTCGGTGCCGCGAAGGTCTACGCCGCCGAGGGACCGGAGTTCGACGACTACGTGGTGGCGCCCAAGGCCGAGCTGCTCGCCGAGCTCGCCCGGCGCGCCGCCCCGGCCGCCGTTCTCGTGCCGGGCACGCCGGAGGGACGTGAGGTCGCCGGGCGGCTCGCGGTCAAGACCGGCTGGGGCCTGCTCACCGACGTGACCGGCCTGCGCGACGAGTTCGTCGCGGACCAGCCCATCTTCGGCGGGGCGATCAACGTGACCTCCCGGGTGCGCACGGGCACCCCGATCATCGCGGTGCGGCCCAACGCGATCACGCCGGAGCCCGCGCCCGGCCAGGCCGTGATCGAGCCGGTGGCGGTGACCGTCAGTGACGCCGCGAAGCTCGCCCGGGTGACCGGCCGGGTGGTCCAGGAGCGCAGCGCGCGGCCGGAGCTGACCGAGGCGTCGGTCGTGGTGTCCGCCGGCCGCGGCGTCGGCTCGGCGGAGAACATGGCGCTCATCGAGCGGCTCGCCGACCGCCTCGGTGCCGCCGTCGGCGCGTCCCGGGCGGTCACCGACGCGGGCTGGTATCCGCACCAGTTCCAGGTCGGGCAGACCGGCAAGACCGTCTCGCCGCAGCTGTACGTGGCGATCGGGATCTCCGGGGCGATCCAGCACCGGGCGGGCATGCAGACCTCGAAGACCATCATGGTGGTGAACAAGGACCCGGAGGCGCCGATCTTCGAGCTCGCCGACTTCGGCGTCGTCGGCGACCTGTTCAAGGTCGTGCCGCAGCTGATCGAGGAGATCGAGAAGCGGTCCGGCTGACCGTCGGCCGGCGGGCAGGCCTGGCGCCCCGCAGGCCTCGCAGCCCGCGGGCCTGGCTCCCCGGCGGTCCTGGCGCGCCGCGCGGCGGATGCCGCCGCCGGGGCGGCGCATTAGGCTGGACTGGCCATGACGAATCTTCATGCCGCGCTGGGGGGCACCGGCGCGATCGCCCGGTTCGCGCGCGCGCCGGGCCCGGACGGGCGCCGCGGCGGCGCGACCGATGTGTACCTTGACCACGCGGCGACCACGCCGATGCTGCCGGAGGCGCTCGATGCGATGATCGAGGAGCTCGCGCGGACCGGCAACCCGTCCTCCCTGCACAACGCCGGCCGCCGGGCGCGCCGGGTAGTCGAGGAATCCCGCGAGCTGATCGCCGAGGTCTTCGGCGCCAGGCCGAGCGAGGTCATCTTCACCAGCGGCGGCACCGAGGCGGACAACCTCGCGGTCAAGGGGCTCTACTGGGCGCGGCAGGGCCGGCGCGGCGGCCCGCGGCGCCCGCGCGTGCTGGCCACGGCGACCGAGCACCACGCGGTGCTCGACTCGGCGCGCTGGCTCGGCGACCATGAGGGCGCGCAGGTCGAATGGCTCGGCGTGGACCACGAGGGCCGCCTGGACGCCGGGGTCCTCCGCGCAGCCATCGAGCGCGACCCGTCCGCCGTCGCGCTGGTGAGCGTGATGTGGGCGAACAACGAGGTGGGCACCATCCAGCCAGTCGGCGAGCTGGCGCAGGTGGCCGGGGAGCACGAGATCCCGTTCCACAGCGACGCGGTCCAGGCCGCCGGCCAGGTTCCCGTGGGGCTGGCGGCCAGCGGCGCCACGGCGCTCACGATCTCCGCGCACAAGCTCGGCGGGCCGGTCGGCGTCGGCGCGCTGCTGATCGCCAGGGGCGAGGACCCGGTCCCGGTGCTGCACGGTGGCGGCCAGGAGCGGGACGTGCGGTCCGGCACTCTCGACGCCGCGGCGATCCGGGGCTTCGCGGTCGCCGCCGAACTGGCCGAGCAGCGCCGCGCCGAGCAGGCTGTTAGGCTCGCGCGGCTGCGCGACCGCCTCATCGACCGGGTCCGCAAGGCGGTCCCCGGCGCGATCCTCAACGGTCCCGACCCGTCGGCGCCCGCCGCCGCCGGCCAGCGGCTCCCCGGCAACGCGCACTTCTCGTTCCCCGGGTGCGAGGGGGACGCCCTCCTCATGCTGCTCGACGCCCGCGGCATCGCGTGCTCGACCGGGTCGGCCTGCACGGCCGGGATCGCCCAGCCGAGCCACGTGCTGATCGCCATGGGCGCCGACGCGGCGCGGGCCAGGGGATCGCTCCGGTTCACCCTCGGGCACTCCAGCACCCAGGCGGACGTGGACGCGCTCGCCGCCGTGATCGGCGAGGTGGTGGAGCGGGCCCGGAGGGCGGGCCGGTGAGGCAGCGCGGGGCGCCCCGGAGCGGCGCCGTGGCAGGGCGGCGGTGAGCGCGCTGCGCGTGCTCGCCGCCATGTCGGGGGGAGTGGACTCGGCGGTGGCGGCGGCCCGGGCCGCCGACGCCGGGCACGAGGTGACCGCGGTGCACCTGGCCCTCGCCCCGCGCCCGGCGTCCCGCCGGACCGGGGCGCGGGGCTGCTGCACCCTGGAGGACGCGCGCGATGCCCGGCGGGCCGCCGACGTGATCGGCATCCCGTTCTACGTCTGGGACCTGGCCGAGCGGTTCGACGCCGAGGTCGTGCAGGACTTCGTCGCCGAGTACGCGCGGGGCAACACGCCCAACCCGTGCCTGCGGTGCAACGAGCGGATCAAGTTCGCCGCCGTGCTCGACCGCGCCCTGGCGCTTGGCTTCGACGCCGTGTGCACCGGGCACCACGCCAGGCTCGAACCGGGCGGGCCGGGCCGGGTGCGCCTGGCCCGCAGCGCCGACCGGGCCAAGGACCAGTCCTACGTGCTGGCGGTGCTCACCGGCCGGCAGCTGAGCCACGCGATCTTCCCCCTCGGCGGCAGCACCAAGGCGCAGGTCAGGGCCGAGGCCGCCAGGCGGGGGCTCGCGGTGGCCGCCAAGCCGGACAGCCATGACGTGTGCTTCATCCCCGACGGCGACACGCGTGGCTTCCTGCGGGCCCGGCTCGGCGCCGCGCCCGGCCCGGTCGTCGACCCCGGCGGACGGGTGATCGGCTCCCACGAGGGAAGCTACGGCTTCACGATCGGGCAGCGGCGCGGCCTGGGCCTCGCGGCTCCCGCCGCGGATGGCAGGCCCAGGTACGTGCTCGACATCGAGCCGGCGACCAGGACCGTGCAGGTCGGCCCCGCCGAGGCGCTTGAGGTCCGCCAGATCAGCGCGGTCCGGCCGGTCTGGTCCGGCTGCGACCCGCCCACTGGCCCGCTGGAGGCGGACGTCCAGCTGCGCGCCCACGGCGAGACCTACCCGGCCACCTGCTGGCCGGCCGACGGCGGCGCGGCGCTGCGGATCGGGCTGCGGCGGCCGGCCCGCGGCGTCGCCCGCGGGCAGGCCGTGGTCATCTACGACGGGGACCTGGTGCTCGGCAGCGCGGTGATCACGGCCACGGCCCGGTAGCGCGGGCGGGGACGCGGGCGCGGAGGGCCTGGCCGCAGACGTGACCATGCACGGCCCCATAGCGCGGGCGGGGCCGACGGGGAGTGTCGCCGGCGCCCGTTCCGGCCCGGGCGTGCACCGGACACTATGCTCGGCTGCGTGCAGGACGGGTCCCCGGCCACGTTCCCGTGGCCCGCCGGGAGCGCGACGGGCATCGGCTCGATGCCCGGCACCGACCCTGCCGAGGCGATGGCGGTGGTCCTCGGCGAGCTGCCGGATCTGCCCCACCTGCCGGAGCTGCCCGCCCGCGGCCCGGGCGCCGACCTAGTCGGCCGCACCGCCGCCCTCCTGATCGACCTGCCGGTGCAGGTCACGGCGAGCGGCTGGCGGCTCACCTCGCGCCCCGGCCGCGACCTGCGGCGCGCCCGGTCGATGCTGTCGGCGGACCTGGACGCCATGGAGGAGGCGGCCGAGGGATACGCGGGCGCCTTCAAGATCCAGGTCTGCGGGCCGTGGACGCTCGCGGCGAGCGTGGAGCGGGGCGTGAGCGTCGAGCCGGCCCTGGCGGACCACGGCGCGGTGGCCGACCTGATCACCTCGCTGTCCGAGGGGGTGGCGGCGCACGTGGCCGAGGTCCGCCGCCGCCTCCCGGGGGCCGCGCTCCTGCTGCAGGTCGACGAGCCGTCGCTGCCGGCCGTGCTGGCCGGCGCGGTGCCGAGCGCCAGCGGGCTGCGCCGCGTTGCCGCGGTCGAGGAGGCCACGGTGACCGGAGCCCTGAGGGACCTGCTCGCCGCGGCGGGCACCCCCGCGGTCGTGCACTGCTGCGCCGCGGGCGTGCCCCTGAGCTGCGTGACCGGCGCCGGGGCAGCCGCGGTCTCCCTGGACCTGAGCCTGCTGGGCCGCGCCGAGGAGGACAGCCTCGGGGAGGCGGCCGAGGCGGGCCTGGGGATCCTCGCCGGCGTCCTTCCCGTCACCGAGCCGTCGCCCGGCTCGGGACGGGCGGGCCCGCGCGCGGCCGCGGTGTGGAACGGCGGCGCCCGGCTGGACGAGGCTCAGCGGGCGGCCAGGGACGTCGTGGATCTGTGGCGCCGTCTCGGGCTGCCGCCCGGCCGCCTGCGCGAGCAGGTCGTTCCCACGCCCGCCTGCGGGCTGGCCGGGGTGAGCCCCGCGGGCGCCCGGCTGCTGCTCGGCCGCTGCCGCGAGGCGGCCCGCCTCATCGGCGAGATCATCGAGGAGGACGCACGGTGACCGAGGACGAGGAGGCGGCGGGCGCGCTCGCGGCGGAGGCGCTCGCGGCCTCCGGGGCGGCCGGGGCGGTCCGGCCCGCCGGCGACCAGGTCAGGCACCGGCACGCCGACCTGGTCGAGCAGATCAACGAGCACGACTACCGGTACTACGTGCTCGACTCCCCGGTGATCTCGGACGCCGAGTACGACGCGCTCATGCGCGAGCTGCGCCAGATCGAGGCGGACTACCCGGAGCTGCGCACCCCGGACTCCCCCGCGCAGCGGGTCGGCGGCGCCATCGCCACCGGGTTCGCGCCGGTCAGGCACCTGGAGCGGATGTTCAGCCTGGACAACGCGTTCTCGGCCGATGATCTCGACGCCTGGTTCGCGCGGGTGGAGCGGCTCGGCGGATCCGGGCCGTTCCTGTGCGAGCTGAAGATCGACGGCCTCGCCGTGGACCTCGTCTACGCGGACGGGGCGCTGGCGCGGGCAGCCACCCGCGGCGACGGGGTGACCGGCGAGGACGTGACCGCGAACGTCCGTACCGTCGCCGCCGTCCCCGCGCGGCTGTCCGGATCGGGCTGGCCGGCCACGCTCGAGGTCAGGGGCGAGGTGTTCATGCCCGTCGCGGCGTTCCACGAGCTGAACGAGCGGCAGGCCGCGGCCGGCCGGCCGCCGTTCGTCAACCCCCGCAACACCGCCGCCGGATCGCTGCGGCAGAAGGACCCCGCCGTGACGGCGAGCCGCCCGCTCAGCCTCATCCTGCACGGCGTGGGCGCCGTGCACGGCGCGGCGGGGCCGCTGCCGGCCAGCCAGTCCGGCTGGTACGAGCAGCTGCGGGCGTGGGGGCTCCCGGTGAGCGACCTGTACAGGGTCGTGCCGGACAGCGCCGGCGTGCGCGAGTACATCGCCTGGTACGGCGAGCACCGGCACGACCCGCCGTACGAGATCGACGGCGTGGTAGTTAAGGTCGACCGGATCGCCCTGCAGGAGTCGCTCGGGACGACCAGCCGCGCGCCGCGATGGGCGATCGCCTACAAGTACCCGCCCGAGGAGGTCACCACCCGGTTGCTCGACATCCGGGTCAACGTTGGCCGGACCGGGCGGGTGACCCCCTATGGCGTGATGACGCCCGTCAGGGTCGGCGGGTCGACGGTGGCGGCGGCAACGCTGCACAACGCCGATGAGATCGCCCGCAAGGGCGTGCTCATCGGCGACACGGTGGTGCTGCGCAAGGCCGGCGACGTGATCCCGGAGATCGTCGGGCCCGTGGCCGACCTGCGGACCGGCGGCGAGCGCCCCTTCGAGTTCCCCGCCGAGTGCCCCAGCTGCGGCACGGCGCTCACGCGCGAGCCCGGCGAGGTGGACTGGCGCTGCCCGAACTCGCGGTCCTGCCCGGCCCAGCTGCGTGAGCGGCTGTTCCACCTGGCCAGCCGGGCGGCGCTGGACATCGAGGTGCTCGGCTACGAGGCGGCCGGCGCGCTGCTGGAGGCCGGCCTGGTGGCCGACGAGGGCGACCTGTTCACCCTCACCGCGGACGCGCTGAGGCGCAGCCCGTTCTTCGTGACCACCAGCGGGGAGCTGACCGCCAACGCCCAGCGGCTGCTGCGGAACCTGGAGGACGCCAAGGCCAGGCCGCTGTGGCGGGTGCTCGTGGCGCTGTCGATCAGGCACGTCGGGCCGACCGCCGCGCGGGCGCTCGCCGCGGCGTTCGGCTCGCTGGACGCGATCGCGTCGGCCAGCGCCCCGGCGCTGATGGAGGTCCCCGAGATCGGCCCGACGATCGCCCAGTCGATCGCCGACTGGTTCGCCGTGGACTGGCACCGGGCGATCGTGGAGAAGTGGCGGGCGGCCGGGGTCCGCATGGCTGACCCGGGCTTCTCCGGGCAGGGTGCTGGGCGCGGGCCGCTGGCCGGGCTGACCGTCGTCCTCACCGGCACCCTCGCCGGCTACAGCAGGGACGAGGCCACCCAGGCGATCACCGAGCTCGGCGGGAAGGTGGCGGGCTCGGTGTCGAAGAAGACGAGCTTCGTGGTCGCCGGGGAGAGCCCGGGCTCCAAGCTGGACAAGGCGCAGGCGCTCGGCGTGCCGGTCCTCGGCGAGGAGGGGCTCGCAGTGCTGCTCCGCGACGGGCCCGCGGCTGCCGCGGCCCTGGCCGCGTCCGGATGGCCGGGATCGCGGGCACCGCTGGCGGATGACGGCGATGGCGGAGGTAACGGATAGTGTGCGTATGGCTGCGGCAAGTGTAGGTTCGCGGTTACCCTGTGAGGCAGCGCATCAAGCCGCGGCGCTCCCTGGCCAGATGATGCTCCTGCGGCCCGTGAGGACACCATGAAGGATCGCAACGACACGCGGTACGCCGGGCCGCGCGTCGGCTCCCCGCCGTGGCTCCACCTGGCCGTGGTCACCTCCGCCGGGACCGGCGCCATCCTGGTCGCGGCGGTCCGGCTGCGGGGGGCCGGCGTGCTCGTCAGGCACCCGGTGTTCTGGGTGGTGGCCATGATGATCGTGGCAGGCGAGATCTGGCCCGTGGTGATGCCCGGCCGGTCCCGGATCGAGGCGCCCGCCCTGTCGGTCACGACCGGCTTCGCCGCGCTGCTGTACTGGGGCTGGCCGGTCGCCGTCCTGCTGCGCGCCGCTGTCACGCTTGCCGTGCAGCCGGCCCAGAAGGCACCCCCGCACCGGGTGGCGCTCAGCGCCGCCCAGGACGCCCTGAGCCTGGCCGCCGCCGGGGCCGTGCTCGCCGCCCTGGGGTTCGGCCCGGCGCCCGGGCAGCCATGGCGGCCGGCCGGCGGCCAGCTGCCGGCCGTGCTGGCGGCCGCGGCCGCGTACTTCGCGGCCGGCTTCGCGATCGCGGCCCATGGCCTCGCGCTCCGCTCGCGCACGGCGCTGCTCGCGGTCGCCCGGCAAAGGCTCGGGCCCCAGGCGCTGGCCCACCTCATGATGCTCGGGGCGGCCCCGCTGATGACCGTGGCGATGGCGACCGGGTCGGCGGTCATGACGGCGCTGTTCGCGTTCCCGTTCATGGCGGTCTACGTGAACGCGGCCGTGTCGGTGCAGCGCGAGCACCAGGCCCACCACGACGAGCTGACCGGGCTGTCCAACCGCAAGCTGCTCGCGCGCCGGGCGGCCGAGGCCCTCGCCGCCGCCGCGGCCCGCCGCGGGAAGGCCGGCTTCCTCCTGCTCGACCTGGACCGGTTCAAGGAGGTCAACGACACGCTCGGGCACGCCGTCGGCGACCGGCTGCTGACGATCGTGGCCCACCGGCTCACTCACAGCGTCCGGCCCGGCGACGTGGTGGCCAGGCTCGGCGGGGACGAGTTCGCGGTGCTGCTGCCCGCCGTCCGGACCGCGGCGGCGGCGCGGGAGGTGGCCTCGCGGCTGCGCGCGGCGCTGGCCGAGCCGGTCCGCCTCGACGCGATCATGTTGGACATCGAGGCGAGCGTCGGCATCGCGATCTACCCTGACGACGCGGCCAGCTTCGACCAGCTCATGCAGCGCGCCGATGTCGCCATGTACCTTGCGAAGGAGCGCCGCAGCGGGATCGAGCGGTACTCCGCCCTGGCCGACCGCAACTCCGCCGAGCGCCTCGCGCTCACCAGCGAGCTGCGCGGCGCCATCCACCGCGGCCAGATCGACCTGGCCTTCCAGCCCGCGCTGCGGCTCGCCGACGGCCAGGTGATCAGCATGGAGGCGCTCGCCCGGTGGCCCCACCCGACTCGGGGAACGCTGCCCGCCGCCGACTTCGTGGACCTCGCCGAGCAATCCCAGCTGGCCAGCGAGCTGACCTCGCTGATCCTGGAGAAGGCGCTCGCCCAGGCGGCCCGCTGGTGGGCCGCAGGGCTGAGGGTGCAGGTCAGCGTCAACCTCCCGGCCCGGGACCTGCTCCGCGCCGGGCTGGCGGACATGGTGCGGCAGGCGCTCGGCCGGCACGGCCTGCCCCCGGGGGCGCTGCGGCTGGACGTGAGCGAGCATGCCCTGGCCAGCGCGGCCAGGCAGGCGGCGGGAACCATCCGGGCGCTTGCCGACCTGGGGGTCGGTCTCACCCTCGACGACTTCGGCACCGGCTACTCGTCGCTCGCCCAGCTCACCAGGCTCGGCGTCACCGAGGTCAAGCTCGATCCCGCCCTGATCGCCGGGCTGCCCGGCTGCCCCGACCAGCTGGCGACGGTCCGGTCGCTGGTCCGGCTCGCCCAGTCGCTGGGCATCCGCTCGGTCGGCGAGGGAGTCGAGACCGACGCCGCGGCCGCCGCGCTGCGCGCGATCGGCTGCGACGGCGCGCAGGGCTGGCACATCGCCCGGCCGCTGAGCGGGGCGATCGCCGGCCGGTGGCTGGCGGGCCGGCTCGGGGGCGTCGTCCCCGGCGGCGAGCTGGCCGGGGCCGCGCCCGGCGCCTGAGCGCCGGGCCCGGGCCGCGCCGGCCGGGGAGCAATGCGCTCTCCCCGCCCGGCCGGGCGCCCCTAGGATGGCGGACGTGTCCATCTCCCGAGAGGAAGTCGCCCACCTGGCCAGGCTGTCGCGGCTGGCGCTGACCGATGCCGAGCTGGAGCGGTTCGCCGCCCAGCTCGACGTGATCGTCGGCGCCGTCGCCCGGGTGCAGGAGGTCGCGACCGCCGATGTCCCGCCCACGTCGCAGGCCTTCGGCCTGGTCAACGTCTTCCGGCAGGACGCCGTGGCCGCCCCGCTCGGCGCGCCCGCCGCGCTCGCCGAGGCGCCCGCGGCCGAGCAGGGGCGGTTCAGGGTCCCGCGCATCCTGGCGGAGGACTGAGGTGAGCGCCACCGGGGCCGGCGCCGCGGACGGCCCCGACCTGGTCAGGCTGACCGCCGCGCAGATGGCGGCCGCCGTCGCCGCGGGCGAGGTCTCCGCCGCCGAGCTGGCGCGGGCGCACCTGGACCGGATCGCCGAGACCGACCTGCATGTGCATGCGTTCCTGCACGTGGCCGGGGAGCAGGCGATGGCCGCCGCGCGCGAGGTCGACCGCCGACGGGCGGCCGGCGAGCCGCTGGGCCCGCTGGCCGGCGTGCCGCTCGCGCTCAAGGACGTGTTCACCACGGCCGACATGCCGACCACGTGCGCGTCGCGGATCCTGGCCGGCTGGCAGCCGCCGTACGACGCGACGGTGACCGCCCGGCTCCGCGCGGCGGGCGTCGTGATCCTCGGCAAGACCAACATGGACGAGTTCGCGATGGGCTCGTCCACGGAGAACTCGGCCTTCGGCCCTTCACGCAACCCCTGGGACCTCAGCCGGGTGCCGGGCGGCTCGTCCGGCGGCTCGGCCGCCGCGGTCGCCGCCTACCAGGCGCCGCTGGCGATCGGCACCGACACGGGCGGGTCGATCAGGCAGCCCGCCGCGGTCTGCGGCCTGGTCGGGGTCAAGCCGACCTACGGGGGCTCGTCGAGGTACGGGCTCGTGGCCTTCGCCTCCTCGCTCGACACGCCGGGGCCGCTGGCCAGGACCGTGCTCGACGCCGCGCTGCTGCACGAGGCCATCTCCGGCCACGACCGGCTCGACTCGACCTCGCTCGACGCGCCCGTGCCGCCGGTGGTCGCCGCGGCCCGCCGCCCCGACGTGACCGGGCTGCGCGTCGGCGTGGTCGCCGAGCTGTCCGGGGAGGGGTACGCGCCGGGCGTGCTGGCCCGGTTCCGCGAGGCCGTGGACCTGCTCGACTCGCTCGGAGCGAAGGTCACCGAGGTCTCCTGCCCGCACTTCCGGTACGCGCTGCCCGCCTACTACCTGATCGCGCCGAGCGAGTGCTCGTCGAACCTCGCCAGGTTCGACGGCATGCGCTACGGGCTGCGGGTGGGCGACGATGGCCAGGCCAGCGCCGAGGAGGTGATGAGCCGCACCCGGGCCGCCGGGTTCGGGCCCGAGGTCAAGCGCCGGATCATGCTGGGCACCTACGCGCTGTCCAGCGGCTACTACGACGCCTACTACGGCAAGGCACAGCAGGTCCGCACGCTCGTCATCCGCGACTTCACGGCCGCGTTCGAGCAGGTGGACGTGCTGGTCTCGCCGACCACGCCGACCACGGCGTTCCCGATCGGCGAGCGGGCCGACGACCCGATGGCGATGTACCTGGCCGACCTGTGCACGATCCCGTCCAACCTGGCCGGCAACGCGGCCCTGTCGGTGCCCTGCGGCCTGGCGCCCGAGGACGGGCTGCCGACCGGGCTGCAGGTGATGGCGCCGCCGCTGGCCGATGACCGGGTCTACCAGGTGGCCGCCGCGGTCGAGGCGGCGCTCGACCAGCGCCGCGGCCACCCGCTGCTGGCCCGTGCCTCGGCCCTGGACCGGGCCGTGCTCGGGGAGCAGGAGGAGGGGCGATGAGCGCGACGGCGGCGGGGCGGGCGGCGGTCCCGTTCGAGGACGCGGTCCGCCGGTACGAGCCGGTGATCGGGCTGGAGACGCACGTGGAGCTCGGCACCGCGTCGAAGATGTTCTGCGGCTGCCCGGTCACGTTCGGCGCGGCGCCGAACTCGGCGGTCTGCCCGGTCTGCCTGGGCCTGCCCGGCTCGCTCCCCGTGATCAACCGGGCGGCGATCGAGTACACCATCCGGATCGGCCTGGCGCTGAACTGCACGATCGCCTCCTGGTGCCGCTTCGCCAGGAAGAACTACTTCTACCCGGACATGCCGAAGAACTACCAGATCTCCCAGTACGACGAGCCGCTGTGCACCGACGGCTGGCTCGAGGTGGAGGCCGGCGGGCGGCGCTGGAGGGTGGGGATCGAGCGGGTCCACCTGGAGGAGGACACCGGCAAGTCGCTGCACGTCGGAGGCGTGACCGGCCGGATCCACGGCGCGGACTACTCGCTGGTCGACTACAACCGGGCCGGCATCCCCCTGGTCGAGGTGGTCACCCGGCCGATCGCCGGGGCCGGCGCGCTGGCCCCGGCCGTCGCGAGGGCCTATGTGACCGAGCTGCGCGACCTGATGCGCTCGCTCGGGGTCTCCGACGTCCGGATGGACCAGGGATCGCTGCGCTGCGACGTCAACACCTCGGTCGCGCCTGCCGGCGCGCCGTGGGGGACCCGCACCGAGACCAAGAACGTGAACTCGCTGCGCTCGGTGGAGCGCGCCGTCCGGTACGAGATCGAGCGGCAGGCGGGCGTGCTGGACGCCGGCAGCCGGGTGATCCAGGAGACCAGGCACTTCCACGAGGACACCGGGATGACCACGCCGGGGCGGAGCAAGGAGGAGGCGCAGGACTACCGGTACTTCCCCGAGCCGGACCTCGTCCCCGTCGCCCCGCCGCCGGAGTGGATCGCCGAGATCAGGGCCGCCCTCCCCGAGCTGCCCGCCGCGCGCCGGGCCAGGCTCCAGGCGCTGTGGGGCCTGCCCGACGCCGACATGGCGGCGCTGCGCAACGCCGGGGCGCTCGACCTGATGGAGCGGACCGTGGCCGCGGGCGCCCCGCCCGGCCAGGCGCGCAACTGGTGGCTGGCCGAGCTGGCCCGGCGCGCCAACGAGGCGGGCACCGACCTGACCGCCCTGCCGGTGACCCCGGAGCAGGTGGCGCGGGTGATCGAGCTGGTCGCCTCCGGCGCCCTCACCCACCGGCTGGCCAGGCAGGTGATCGATGGCGTGCTCGCCGGGGAGGGCTCACCCGACGAGGTGGTGGCCGCGCGCGGCCTGGCGGTCGTCGGCGGCCAGGCCGCGCTCGCCGCGGCCGTGGACGAGGCGATCGCGGCCAATCCCGACGTGGCGGCCAAGGTCCGCGAGGGGAAGCTCGCCGCGGCGGGCGTGCTGGTCGGGGCGGTCATGAGGGCGACCGGCGGCCGCGCCGACGCCGCCCGGGCCAGGGACCTGATCCTGGAGCGGCTGGCCGGGTGAGGGGGCGGGCGATGCTCGTGTGGGTGCCGTACCAGGAGTTCGCAGACGCGCTCGCGGGCATCGCGGGAGTCCGCGCCGAGGTGGTCGATCCCGGCGACGGCGAGCCTCCCGAGTCCGCCGCCGAGGTCGAGTTCTACGTGCTCCCCGCGTTCCCGCGGGAGGCAGCGCTGGCGGCGATGGCCGCGATGCCACGGCTGCGCGTGGTGCAGACCCTGACGGCCGGCGTCGACCGCGTGCTCCCCCGCGTCCCGGCCGGGGTGACGTTGTGCAACGCCCGCGGCGCGCACGACGCGAGCACGGCAGAGTGGGTGGTGGCAGGGACGCTGGCCGTGATCCGCGAGCTCCCGTTCTTCCTCGCGGAGCAGGCCAAGGGCAGCTGGACCCCCCGGTTCACCGGCACACTCGCCGGCCGGACCGTGCTGATCGTCGGCTACGGCTCGATCGGCGCCGCGGTGGAGCGGAGGCTGGCCGGCTTCGGTGTCGAGATCGTGCGCGTCGCCCGCAGGCCGCGGAACGGCGTGCACGGCGCGGCGGACCTGCCCGCGCTGCTCCCGCAGGCGGACGTCGTGATCCTGCTCGTGCCCGTGACCCGCGAGACGGAGGGAATGGTGGACGCCGGCTTCCTCGGTGCCATGAAGAATGGCGCGACGCTGGTGAACGCGGCCCGCGGCTCACTGGTGTCCACCGGCGCGCTGTGCGCGGAGCTGTCCGCCGGCAGGCTGCGGGCTGTGCTGGACGTGACCGACCCCGAGCCGCTGCCACCCGGCCATCCTCTCTGGGCGGCGCCGAACGTCCTGATCACGCCCCATGTCGCGGCGACGACGGGCCACTCCGCGGCGGCGCTGGCCGAGCTCGTCGCCGCGCAGGTGCGCCGCTGGGCGCGGGGGGAGCCGCTGGTCAATCAGATCGGCGGCGAGTATTGAGGGGACGCTCAGCGCACCGTCGTCAGCCGGATGTCTTTCCGGTATCGAAGCGTGATCTGCGCCGCGTAGGGTCATCAACGCCCGCTCGGCGCTAGCTTGGGAAGCGGGCGGGGCGCAGCGGCGCGTCCCGTCGGCCCAGCGCCAGAGCCGGGGGTCGCCGGGCGGCGGGGGCAGCGGTGCCGCCGCGCATCGCCCGCAGGCGCCGGGTGGTCTCGCGCGCGGAGCGCGGCGCGTGCGCCGCTTTCCGGTCGGCGGGTCCTGGCCTGGTGATGGTCGTCACGGGCGCATCCAGGCGCCGCAGCGGCGCGGTGGCTCCTTCTGGCCGTGCCACGGTGGATGCGGCGAGCCTGGCGAGGACCGCGGGAGGTCACTGGTGAGGGTGGGGCCGCGCGGAGTGCCCGGATGACCGCGGCGGAGCTGGCCTGGACGGCCGGGGTGCTCGCCGCCGCGGCGTTCTCCGCAGCCCGGCTGCTGCGGGCGCCGGCCCGCGGCCAGCAAGGGACGCGGGACGGGTACCGGTGGCTCGCCGCGGCGGCTGCGTGCGCCGGATCCGGCGCCGCCGTCCAGCGGTGGTTCGCGGGAGTGGTCGGCGGTGCCGAGCCCCTGCGGGTGGCGGACCTGATCGCGCTGGCCGCCCTGCCGGCCCTCGTGATCGGCGTGGCGACCCTCGCCGCCGGGCAGGGGCGGGGCGGCGCGACGGCGGCCCACCAGTCCCGGGGCCTGCCCGCCCGGCTGCGGGCCGGCTGGCCGGCGGGCGCCGCCGCGGCCGACAGCTGCCTGTTCACGGTCTCGCTGTTCGTGATCTGCCTCGTGAGCGTGCTCGGGCCGGGCGAGGCGGCCGCGGCCGCCAGCCCGGCGGCGCTGGCCGTCACCCTGATCCGCCCCGCAGCCGACCTGATCGCGTCCGGGCTGCTGCTTCGCTTCGTGGCGCGCGCGCCTGCCGTCACCGTGGCGCCCGCGCTCGCGCTGGCTGCGTTCACGCTCAGCGACTGCCTGGCCGCGCGGGACCGGATCGACGGCTCGCTGCCCGGCGCCCCCGCGCAGGCCCTCCTCATCGCGGGCCTGGGGCTGCTGGCCGCCGCCCCGGCCGGCACCCGGCCGTGGTTCCGGCCCGGCTGGGCGGCCCGGGAGGGCCCGCCGGCCCGGATGGGCCGGGCTGGCCGGCCGGGGCAGGCGCGTGCGTGGTCCGACCCGGCCGCGCTGGCCGCGCTGATCGCGGCCGCGTCCGCCGCCGTGACGGTCACGGGCGCCGCGGTGGCCGGCGGCCTCGCGGCATCGCCGGCGCTGGCAGTGGCCGGCGCGGGGATGGTGATCCTGCTGGTGATCAGGCTGGCCCTGGCGGCGCGCCAGGCATCGGTCGTGGCAGCCGGGGCGATGGAGTCGGACCGGGCGTTCCGCCTGCTCGCGGACTCGGCGATCGACGCGGTCCTGGTCTGCGACCTCGGCGGCGTCGTCGGGTACGCCAGCCCCGCGGTCGCGGACTTCGGGTACTCCCCGGGGGCGCTCGCCGGCGCCCGGCTGGCCGACCTGGTGCATCCCGAGGATCTGCCCGCCGGGATCCGGGCGGTGGCCAGGGTGCTTCGGGAACGGCGGGCTGCTGGCCCGCGCCCCGAGCGCCACGGCCCGGGCGGCGCGGGCGATCCGGGCGGCGCGGCGCGGCACGGCACGGCGGTCCCCTTCGCCGGCCGGGTGCGCGGCGCGGACGGCTCCTGGCACCACATCGAGGCGAGCCTGTCGCTCTGCGCCGGGCCTGGCGAGCCTGCCAGGATGCTGGTGACCGCCCGCGACGTCAGCGACCGGGTCGAGCTGCGCCGCCAGGTGACCCGCCTGACCTTCCAGGACGGCCTCACCGGCCTGCCCAACCGCGCCTACCTCGAGGAGCGGGTCCGGGAGCTGTGCCGGGAGCCGCGCCCGGTCGCCTTGACGCTGGTGGACCTGGACGGGTACGCCGCCGTGAACGATCTCGTCGGGCGCCCCGGCGGGGACCTCATCCTGGCTCAGGTCGGCCGCCTCGTGCGCGCGGCGGCACCGCCGGACGCCACGGCCGGCCGGTGGGGAGGCGACGAGTTCGCGATCGTGACCGCGGACGCGGCGCCAGACGCCGAGCTGGCCGGCCTGGCCGAGCGGCTGGCCGGCCGGATCGCCGCGGAGCCGTTCGCCGCGGCCGGCCACCGGGTGCCGCTGACCGCCAGCGTCGGGACGGCCCGCTCTGCGCCTGGCGGCGACCCCTCGGAGCGCGCGCGCCACCTGCTCGCCGCCGCTCACGCGGCGATGATCAGGGCCAGGCAGGCCGGCGGCGGCCGGGCCGAGATCTTCGCCGAGGGCATGCCGAGCGTCCCGGCCAGGCCGAGCGGCTGACCGCGAAGGGCGCCGGCCTCGGCCAGGGCTGTGCCATCGGCCGCCCCGCTCCGGCCGGCGAGTTCGGCCCGGGCGCCGGGCTGGCACCGGACCGGGCGTGCGGCACGGCGCGCTGACCGATAAGATCCGCTCATGGCGCGTTCCCCCCGGATCGCAAAGGCCGGCGGCACCGGTCCCGGTGTGATCACCGAGGCAGCCGCGGCGCCGCGCGCTGCGGCCGGCCGTGATCTGCTGGAGCGCGAGGAGGCCCGGGCCGCGCGCCGCGCCGCCGGAGCCGTCGATCACGTGGCCGGGCGAGTAGCCGGCTGAGCGCTGCGCCGCCCGCGGGCCGGCCAGCGCCACGCCGGCTGGCCCGCCGGGGCCTGCCCGCCGTCTGGCCAGCCGGAGCAGTCAGTGGCCAAGATGGAAGGTGCGGGCCGCAGGCAGGGGCGGCACCGCAGCGGGTGACGCAACGGCGCTGCGCCCGCGTGAGGGAGGATCTGCGATGAACGCCAACGCCAGCCCGGCCCCGGCCATCACCTTCGAGCTGCACCCCTCCGAGCAGCGCGTGCCCGACGGCGTGCGCGCCAGCCTGCTCGAATCCCCCGGCTTCGGCCAGGTCTTCACCGATCACATGGTGTCCCTGAAATGGTCCGCCGAGCGCGGGTGGCACGACGGGAAGCTGGAGCCGTACGGCCCGATCGTGCTCGACCCGGCCACGGCGGTCCTGCACTACGGCCAGGAGATCTTCGAGGGGCTCAAGGCCTACCGCCAGGAGGCAGGGCAGATCGTGACGTTCCGCCCGTTCGCGAACGCGGCCAGGTTCCGCCGGTCGGCGGTCCGCATGGCGATGCCCGAGCTCCCGGACGAGGCGTTCGTGCAGGCCATCGAGCTGCTGGTGGCGCACGACAAGGACTGGGTGCCCGCCAGCCCCGAACAGAGCCTGTACCTGAGGCCGTTCATGTTCGCGACCACGCGGGCACTGGGCGTCGGCCGGCCGGCCAGCTCCTACCTCTTCCTGCTCATCGCCTCGCCGGTGGGTGGCGTGTTCAGCGGCGGGCTGCGCGCGGTGTCGGTCTGGCTGGAGCGGGAGTACACCAGGGCGGCCAGGGGCGGTACCGGGGAGGCGAAGGCCGGCGGCAACTACGGTGCCGCCTTCGCCGGGCAGCAGCGGGCCGTGGACCACGGCTGCGACCAGGTCGTCTGGCTGGATGCCACCGAGCACCGCTGGGTCGAGGAGATGGGCGGGATGAACCTGTTCTTCGTCCGCGGCTCCGGCCCGGCCGCCCGGCTCATGACTCCGGCGCTGACCGGCTCGCTGCTCCCGGGCATCACCAGGGACTCGCTGCTCACGCTGGCACCGGACCTCGGGTACCCGGTCACCGAGGGCGCCATCTCGGTGGAGGAGTGGCGGGCAGGCTGCGAGTCGGGTGAGATCACCGAGGTGTTCGCCTGCGGCACGGCCGCGGTCATCACCCCGGTCGGCGAGGTCCGGGGCGACGATGGCGCGTGGGCGGTCGGCGACGGGACGCCCGGCCCGGTGACCATGCGCCTGCGCGAGGAGCTGCTCGGCATCCAGTTCGGGCGGCGGCCGGATCCGCACGGCTGGGTTCACAAGATCCTCTGAGGGCGCGCGGGCCGCGGGCGCCCGGCGGCCACGGCGGCGCGGCGGGCCGCCCCGCCGTGCGGCGGCACCGCGCCCGCGACGCTGCTCCCGCGGGGCGGGCGGCCGTAGGCTGGGCGGATGGAGGATCAGGAGATTCTCGAGCGGATCAGGGACCTGATCGGCACCGAGCACGCCCTCAGGTCCAGGCTCGCCGCCGGCGAGATGACCTCGGAGGAGGAGCAGGCGGCGCTGCGATCCGCGGAGAACGCGCTCGACCAGTGCTGGGACCTGCTCAGGCAGCGCCGGGCCAGGCGCGAATTCGGCGGCGATCCCGGCCTGGCCCGGCCGCGCGCGGCATCGGAGGTCGAGGGCTACCTGCAGTAGCCCCGGGGCCCGGCCACCCCGGGCCCGGGCCGCACCCGGCGGCGGCGCCGCCCGCCCGGCCGGTAGCCTCGGACCATGCGCATCGCGCGGTTCTTTCGCGAGGGCCAGGTCAGCTACGGCCACGGACGGCCGGGCCCGGTTGGAGGCGCGCGTAGCGTTCGGCTAGACTGCACTGGCGCGACCGAGTCCGCCTGGGCTCGATCCGATGGGGTATGGGGTAATTGGCAGCCCGACGGGTTCTGGCCCCGTTAGTCTAGGTTCGAGTCCTGGTACCCCAGCGACGTGCGTGCAAGGCGGTCGCCGGCAGGTGGTCGCCGCCGCATGATCGCGCATGGCCCCGTCGTCTAGCGGCCCAGGACGCCGCCCTCTCAAGGCGGTAGCGCCGGTTCAAATCCGGTCGGGGCTACGAGGTGGCCGCCGGGGCCCGGTGAGCGCGCCGGGTCCGCGGCGGCGGCCCCGCCCTTGGTGGCGCCCAGGCCGCGGGCGCGGCTCGCCGTTGCCGGCCGGCAGGTGTTCAATGGCGGCGTGGTGGCCATTGCGGGCGTCCCGTTCACCGAGGCCGATGTGCGCGCGGCCGCGGACGGCCGGTCGTTCGAACGCGGGCGCGCGTCTGTCGGAGCGGTCACCGCGCTGGAGGCGGGCAACGGCGTCATCTCGGCCATTGTCCGCGGCACCGAGGAATACCGGGTCGAGCTGACCGGCGCGGGTGGCCGGCTCGGCGGCTGGTGCGACTGCCCCCGCGGCCGTGAGGGGTCCTTCTGCAAGCACTGCGTCGCCGTCGGCCTGGCCGTCCTGCGGAACGCGCCGTTCGTGCCGGCGCCGCGCGCCGCCGGCCGGGACCGGGACGTGGCCGTCGGCGGCCTGCACTCCTGGCTCGCCTCGCTGAGCCGCGAGGAGCTCCTCGGCCTGGCGCGCGAGCATGCCGCGGAGGATGACGACTGGCGTTCCCTGCTCGGACTGCGCGCAGCGGTCGCGTCCGGCGATGCGGACGGGGTCGCGGCGCGGATCGGCGCCCTGCTCAGCCCTGGCGGCTTCGCCAGGCACGGCTACCTGGAGCCGGGTGAAGCCTGGCGGTACGCCAGGCGGGTGCGTGAGGCCGCGCGCGCCGTCGCCGGGCTCACCGGGCGCGGCCATGCCGCCCGGGCCGCCGAGCTCGGCGAGCGGGCGCTGGAACTCGCGGCGGCCGCCTGCCACGGCGCCGGGGACCAGGCCGGCGCCCTCGGCGCGGCCTGCGACGAGCTGGTCGGGGCGCACCAGCGGGCATGCGCGGCGGCACCGCCGGACCCGGCGGCCCTGGCCGGCTTCCTCGCGCGCCGGATGCTCAGCGGCGATTCCCTGCCACGGGTGACCCCGGAGGGATATCTCGCCGCGCTCGGCCGGCCTGGCCTGGCCCGGCTGCGCCAGACGCTGGCCGGCGCCTGGCAGGCCAGCCGGGCGCGATGGCCGGCGGGCGAGGCGCTCGAGCGGGTGCTGCGCGCGGCGGGCGACGTGGACGCCCTCGTCGGCGTCATCACCTCCGGCGCCGACGAGCGCGGCCAGGCGCACCTGAGAGCCGCCGCGGAGCTCGACCAGGCCGCCCGCCCGGCGGAGGCGCTGGCCCTTGCCGAGCGGGGGCTGCAAGAGGCCAGCGACCCGTGCGACGAGCTCATCGACTATCTCTCGCGACGGTACGAGGCGGCCGGACGGGACTGTGACGCGCTCGCGGTCCGGCGGGCGGCCTTCCTGGCGCGCCGCGACCTGCCGGCATACCAGCGGCTGCGCCGGGCGGCGCGCCGGGCGGGTGACTGGCCGGCTGCCCGGGAGTGGGCCCTCGGCCTGCTGCGGGAAGGCGCGGGCGGCGCCCCGGGCCGGGTGCCCGCAGCGGCGGCCAGGAGGACCGCGGGCCCGGTGCTGATCGAGGCGCTGCTGGACGACGGGGACCTGGAGCGGGCGTGGGAGTCGGCCGGGGGCGTGGCGACGCAGGAGCAGTGGCTGCGCCTGGCCGACCTGGTCGCGCCCGAGCATCCGGAGCGGGCGCTGGGCGTGTACCTGCGCCAGATCGCCTCGCTGCGCCGGGAGACCGGCGAGCGCGCCTACCTGCGCCTGGCCCGGCTCCTGGAGTCGGCGCGGCAGTGCCACCAGCGGCTCGGCAGCGAGGCGGAGTTCGACGCGTACCTGCGAGCGCTGCGATCTTGGGCACGGCGCAGGCGGGCGCTGATGGCGATCCTGGACGCGCGCGGCCTGCGCCCCGCCGCTGCCACGACCCCGTCGGCGTGAGCACCGGGACCCGGGCGGGGCGTCAGCGGGCCGGCAGCCGCGCCGCGTCCGGCGGCGGCGCGGCGAGCAGGGAGCCGTCGCGCAGCATGCTTCCCGTCAGCAGCCACGTCACGCAGGCGCCAGCGGGCGTCGCTCGTGCCCCTCATGAGACCATGCTGGCCGGCGCTAGCGTGGGAGGCGTCCATCACGCACGGCCGGCCCGGCCCGGAGGGAGCGCCCATGCACGCCGCCCACGATCTCCTCGGTGACCTGCGCGAGTCAGGCAAGCGGCTGCGCGCCGCGATCCCCGAGGTGTACTCCGGCTACGTCCGCATGTCCGCGGGAGCGATGGGCGACGGCGCCCTGCCGGCCAAGGTCAAGGAGCTGATCGCGCTGGCGATCGCGGTGACCAGGGAGTGCGACGGCTGCGTGGCCTCGCACGCGCGGGGCGCGGCCCGCCACGGCGCGACCGCCCAGGAGGTCGCCGAGGCGCTCGGCGTCGCCATCATGATGAACGGCGGCCCTGGGACCGTGTGGGGGCCGCGGGCCTACGACGCGTTCCGCGAGTTCGCCGGCGAGCAGGACGAGGGCTAGCGATCCCCGGCCCGCCGGTCACAGACCCGTGATCCGGGCGGCTGAGCATCCGAATGATCACGCGGCGGCCAATCCCATGGTCAAGCCCGTGCCCATGCCACGCAACGGCTCGCCCGGTGAGCCCGCAATGCCGGGCGATCTGAGCTGGGAGCGACAGCCCAACCGGAGTGCTCATGAGGCAAGCGCTTATGAGACAATGGCCGGGATCGGGCGGCGGCTCGGTGGGAGGATGGTGCTCGTGGCGCAGCAGGCGGCCGGCGAGGACGGGGCGGTCGCGCTCGGGTTCGACCCGACCGTGCCGAACCCGGCGCGGATGTGGAACTACTGGCTGGGCGGCAAGGACAACTACGCCGCCGACCGCGAGCTCGCCGCCCGGGTGCAGGAGATCGCGCCCGCGGCGCCCGCGGGCGCCCGGCTGGTGCGCCGGTTCCTGGGGGACGTGGTGACCCGGCTGGCCGTCGAGCACGGCATCCGCCAGTTCCTCGACATCGGCTCCGGGCTGCCCACCGCCGACAACACCCACGAGGTCGCCCGGCGGGCCGCCCCGGACGCCCGGGTGGTGTATGTCGACCACGACCCGGTCGTCGTCACCCACGCCCGCGCGCTCCTCGGCGCCGTAGCAGAGGAGGAAGGCACCGGCGTCGTCCGCGCCGACCTGCGGGACGTCGACGCGGTCCTGGCCGGGGCGGAGCCGATCCTCGACCTGGCCCGCCCCGTCGCCGTGCTCCTGGTCATGGTGCTGCACTTCATCCCCGACGCCGACGACCCGTGGGGGATTGTCCGGCGGCTCACCGCCGCGGTGACGCCAGGTAGCTGCCTGGTGATCGCGCACGCGGCCAGCGACGTCGGGATCGCAGGCGCGGCGCAGTCGGCGGCGGGCCGGTACAACGAGCGGTCCTCCGGCCAGGTGACCCTGCGCACCCGGGACCAGGTGTCCCGGTTCTTCGACGGGCTGGAGATGCTCCCTCCCGGCCTCGTCCCGATCAGCGCCTGGTGGCCCGAGCGGCCCCCCGGCGCCAGGCTGACCGGCTCCCAGGAGGCCTACTGCGGGATCGGCCGCAAGCCGTAGCCCGCGGCCGCCGCCTCAGCCGACCAGGGTCTTGACGGCGGCCGTCAGCTCCGCCAGGCCCTTCTTGGCGTCGGCGAAGAACATGGACGTCTTCGGGTTCGTGTAGAGCTCGTTGTCGATCCCGGCGTACCCGTGGCCCATCGACCGCTTGATCACGATGACCGACTTCGCCGCATCGACGTCGAGGATCGGCATGCCGGAGATCGCCGTGCCCGGGCGCCGGGCGGCGGGATTGGTCACGTCGTTCGCGCCGATCACCAGCGCCACGTCGGCCCGGGGGAACTCGGGGTTGATCTCGTCCATCTCCTTGAGCAGCGGATACGGCACGTTGGCCTCGGCGAGCAGCACGTTCATGTGCCCGGGCATCCGCCCGGCGACCGGGTGGATCGCGTAGCTCACCTCGACCCCGCGGCTCTCCAGCAGGTCGGCGAGGGCCGCGACCTCGTGCTGGGCCTGAGCCGCGGCGAGCCCGTAGCCGGGCACGATGATCACCTTCGAGGCATAGGCCAGCTGGATCGCCGCGTCGTCGGCGGCGATCGTCTGGACGCTCGCGCCCGCCGGCCCGGCGAGCGCGGCGACCGCGTCGCCCGAGCCGAATCCGCCGAGCATGATCGCGCCGATCGAGCGGTTCATGGCGTCGGCCATCAGCTTGGTCAGGATCCCGCCGGAGGCGCCGACCAGCGCGCCGGCGATGATCAAGCCGGTGTTGTCGATCACGAAGCCGGCCATCGCGACCGCGGTGCCGGTGAACGCGTTGAGCAGCGAGATCACGACCGGCATGTCCGCGCCGCCGATCGGCATGACCATCGATATGCCGAACACCAGCGCGGCCGCGATCACGACACCGAGCCCGATCATGCCCGGAGCCGCGATGAGGTAGGCGCCGACGCCGACCGCGGCGGCGGCGAGCAGCAGGTTGACCACCCGGGCGCCCGGGAACGTCACGGGCGCGGAGGTGATCATGCCCTGGAGCTTGCCGGCGGCGATGATCGAGCCGGAGAACGTGACCGACCCGATGATCACGTCGAGAACCGTGGTGACCGAGGTGGCGGCCGCGACGTGGCTGCCCAGCTCCATGTAGTCACGGATCGCCACGAGCGCGGCCGCGCCGCCGCCGACGGCGTTGAACACGCTCACCAGCTGCGGCATCGCCGTCATCCGCACGGTCCTGGCCGCGAACAGCCCGAGCCCGCCCCCGACCACGACGCCTGCCGCGATCACGATCCAGCCGCCTGCGCCGATCACGCCGTCGTGGATGACCAGCGCGCCCGTGGCCAGCAGGGCCGCGACCATGCCCGCGACCGAGACCTGGTTGCCCCGCCGGGCGGTGGCCGGGGTGTTCATCAGGTGCAGGCCGAGCACGAAGCAGGATGCGGCGGCCAGGTAGATGAGCTGGATGATCGTGTTGAAGGTGCCGGTCATGAGGTGACCCTGCCGTCCGGGCCCGAGGCGGCGGTGCCCGCCGCGACCGCGCTCGCCTGGCGACCACCGGGAACCGCCGCTGGCGTCCGGCGGCGGAACATCTTGAGCATCCGCCCGGTGACCACGTAGCCGCCGACGACGTTCATCGCGGCGAACGCGACGGCGATGAACGCGAGCACGTAGCCGGCGAGGCTGTGGGCCGTGGCCGCGATGATGATCGCGCCCGCGAGCACGATGCCGTGGATCGAGTTCGCCGCCGACATCAGCGGCGTGTGCAAGGTGGCGGGCACCTTGCTGATCACCTCGAAGCCCACCCAGAGGCTGAGCACGAAGATGATGAAGTCGGTCAGCAGCATGCCTGGTCCCCTTCGCCTCAGTCCCGGCCTTGGCCGTTGTCCTCGGGCGGCCGCTCCCCCTCGCCGGCGTCAGCGGCCGCCGGCCCCGCGTCCGGCCCGGTCCCGGCGCCCGGCCCCGGTTCCCCCGGCCGAGCCGGCTCCGCCGCCTGCGGCGCAAGGGCAGGGTGGATCAAGGCCCCGCCGTGGGCGACGACTACGCCCGCCACGAGGTCGTCCCCGAGATCGACGGTGAACGAGCCGTCCCTGACCATGTACAGCAGCAGCGAGCTGATGTTCCTCGCGTACATCGCCGAGGCCGCCGATGCCATGGTGGACGGCAGGTTCTCGGCGCCGATGATCGTGACCCCGTTCTCGGTCACGACGGTCTCGCCGGCGACCGACCCCTCCACGTTGCCGCCGAGCGCGCTCGCCCCCATGTCGACCAGGACCGACCCGGGTGCCATCGACTTGAGCGCGTCCGAGGTGACCAGCAGCGGCGGCCGGCGGCCCGGCACCTGCGCGGTGGTGATCACCACGTCGTGCCGGGCGATGTGATCGGTCAGCTCGGCCTGCTGGGCGGCGCGCTCCTCGTCGGTGAGCGCGCGGGCGTAGCCGCCCTCGCCCGCCGCCGGGCCGACCGAGGTGAGCTCGATGAAGGTGGCGCCGAGCGATTCGACCTCGGTCCTGGTCTCCGGGCGAACGTCGTAGGCGCTGACCACGGCGCCGAGCCGGCGCGCGGTCCCGATCGCCTGCAGCCCGGCGACGCCGGTGCCGAGCACGAGCACCCGGGCGGGCCGGGCGGTGCCGGCGGCGGTGATCAGCAGCGGGAAGAACCGGGTGAACGCCGCCGCGGCCAGCACCGCGGCCTTGTAGCCGGCGATGTTCGCCTGCGAGGTCAGCGCATCCATCGGCTGCGCGCGGGAGAGGGTCCGCGGGATCAGGTCCAGGCTCACCACGGTCGCCCCGGTACGCGCGAGCCGCTCCGCGAGGTCCCGGTCGGTGAGCGGGGCGAGCATGCCGAGCACGGCCCGCACCTGGTGGGCCGCGATCGCCTCCACCTGGGCGGCGTCAGGCCGTCCGACCGTCAGCACCACGTCGGCCGCCATCACCCGGTCGGCCGGGACCACGCTCGCCCCGGCCTCGGAGAACGCCTCGTCCGGGATGAACGCCCCCGCCCCCGCGCCCGCCTGCACGAGGATCTCGTGCCCGGCCGAGCGCAGCTTGGCGATCGCTTCGGGGACGAGCGCGACGCGGCGCTCGCCGGGCCCCGATTCCTTGACCACAGCAACCTTCACGGGGGTGACCTCACTCACACGGCGCCGGCGGGGCGTGGCGGATGAGCCTGCGGGGCCGTGCATGCTGTCACGGCTTCGCCAGTATGGACCATACCGCCAGCGCGATTCTCGCCGGCGCGGCGCCGGCCCGGCACGGTCGTCCGGCCCGCCCGGTGGGGTCGTCCTGCCCTGGCAGCGGCCGCCGGGGCGCGCCGGCCCGGCGGGGAGACGGCCCCGCCGTGCCGGGTGCCGGGCCGGCGCCCGGTGCCGTCTGCGACAGTGGGATGGTGAGCCAGTCCGAGCCGCGGTGCGTTGGCGAGGACCAGGCCCCGGGGCCGCCGGATCCACTGGCCGAGCGCCTGCGGGCCCTGCACCGTGCCATCGTTGCCCTCGGCCCCGGCTCGGCCGCCCACGCCGCGCTCCACCTGCGGTTCGTGGCGATCTGCACGGCGCTCAAGATGCCGGGGGCGCCCCGGGCGCGCTGCGCGCGGCGGCTTGACGAGCTGATGGCCGACGTGGCGCGCGCCGCACGCGCCCAGCCGGCCGCTGGCCCGCTGCCGCCCGATGACGGGCGGGACGCCGTGCCGTAGCGCCGCGCCCTAGGAGGTGCCGCGCCGGGCCGTGGTGCCGTGGCCGGGCCGCGACGCCGCGCTGCAGCGCCCGAGCCGCGGCCTGCGGGCGCCGGATGCCCCGGTTGCCGCTGGATTGCGCATTACCTGAACGGCGACACGCAATGAAACTGGCGTGGATGTTTGTGAGCCGCTGGCGCATCGCCTAATTTCGAGCGGGTCAGAGGTCGCGAATTCCAGGCTGTGCAGGCCTCCGGTGCGCGACCTCCCGTTGGGGGACCGCAGGAGTGAGGGAAATGAACAAACGGGAGCTTATCGATGCGATTTCCCCCAGGATGGGGGACAAGAAGACCGCCACCGAGGCGGTGAACGCAGTTCTCGACACCATCCAGCACGCCGTCGCCAAGGGCGACAAGGTCGCGATCACCGGGTTCGGCGTGTTCGAGAAGGCGGACCGGCCGGCCCGCATGGCTCGCAACCCAGCGACCGGGGCGTCCATCAAGGTGCCCAAGTCCTCCGTCCCCAAGTTCCGGGCGGGCTCCGACTTCAAGGCCCTGGTGAACGGCGAGAAGAAGAGGGCGGCCGCGGGCCGGAAGTAGCGCGGACGACCCTGGCGGCGGGCGGCGCCTGGTGCCGTCCGCCGCCCGCGCCGGGCAGGCCGGCCCGCGGCCGGCCGGCGCCGCTGCGCCCCCATCCGTCAGCGCAGCCCTGGGCGGCGGCGCAGCGCGCTCTCCAGCAGGCGGTCGATGAGCTGCGGGAACGGCATCCCGGAGGCCTCCCACATCTTCTGGAAGTACGACGTCGGTGACATGCCGGGCAGCGTGTTGATCTCGTTGACCAGGATCTCGCCATCGGGCGTGTAGAAGAAGTCCACCCGGGCGAGGCTCTCGGCGGAGACCGCGTTGAACGCCGCTCCCGCCATCGCCCGGATCCGCTCGATGTCGGTCTGCGGGATCGGCGCGGGGATCAGCATGCCGCTCGACTGGTCCAGGTACTTGGCCTCGAAGTCGTAGAACTCCTCGCCGCCGTCGAGCCTCAGCTCGCCGGGCAGGCTGGTCTCCGGTGCCGCGCCGTCCAGGCCCTCGAGCACGGCGACTTCGATCTCGCGTGCGTTGATCGCCTTCTCCACGAGCACCTTCGGGTCGTACTGGCGCGCCAGGGCGATCGCGCGCGCGAGCTCGTCCGGGCCGGAAGCCTTGGACGTGCCCAGGCTCGACCCCCCCCGGGCCGGCTTGACGAACAAGGGCCAGCCGAGCGCCTCGATCTGCGCCGCCACCGCCCGCTGCTCGTCGGCCGGCGCCTGCGCCGCCGGCCAGTCGCGTTCCCGCACGACCACGTGCGGGGCAACCGGAAGCCCCCGCGCCTGGAAGATCAGCTTCATGTACTCCTTGTCCATGCTGACCGCGCTGGCCAGCACTCCGGCGCCCACGTAGGGAACGCCTGCCAGCTCGAGCAGCCCCTGGATCGTGCCGTCCTCCCCGTAGGGGCCGTGCAGGACCGGCAGGACGACGTCGACCTCGCCGAAGATGTGAGGAACATGGCCGGGCGCGCTTGCCACCACGGCCGCGTCGCCCTGCCGCGCCCACGGCACCACGTGGGCGTCGGGCTTGGCGACCGCCTCGACCGTGGGAAGCTCACCGCCGGTGATCGCGAGCCGCTCCGGCTCGTCGTCCACCTGAAGCCAGGCCCCCTCCCTGGTGATCCCGACCGGGAAGACCTCGTACCTGTCCCGGTCGATGACGCGCAGCACGTTGCCCCCGCCGAGGCAGGAGATCGCATGCTCGGGGCCCTTGCCGCCGAACACCACCGCGACCCGGATCTTGCGTCCACCATTCACCGGCCAACCCTCCGTCCCCGAGCCGCCAGGCCCGAGGCGCCGTGACGTGTCACCGGCCCGCGCGCCGGGGCACCGCCATGGAACCTCGTCTGACTATGACACCCGATCGCCGGGGCGCTCGCCGGGTGTTCGCCCGCACCGTGGCTTTCCCGGTGCTCGCCCGCACGGCGGTTGACGGCAGTCCGCCCGGACGTCATGGCTGCCGGCGGCCGAGCGCATCGAGCGCGGCCATCGCGTCGGCCAGCAGGTCCTCGCCATCCTCGAGCCCGACCGAGAACCGCACGGAGCCCGGATCGATGCCCGCCGCGGCGAGCGCGGCGGGGTCCATCTGCCGGTGCGTGGTCGAGGCCACATGGCTGACCTTGGTGTGGGTGCCGCCCAGCGAGGTGGCGACGCTGGCCAGGCGGAGGCGATCGGCGAAGGCCATGCCTGCCTCGCGCCCCCCGTGAGGGGCGACGGTGACGATCGCGCCGAACCTCGTCCCCTCCGGCCCGGCGTCGAACTGACGGCGGGCCAGCTCGTGACCGGGGTGATGGGCAAGGCCGGGATAGTGGACGACGCGGACCGCGGGGTGCCTGGCCAGGCCGGCGGCGAGAACCTGAGCGGTGGCGCAGCTGCGCCTGACCCGCAGCGGGAGCGTCTCCAGGCCGCGGCGCAGCAAGTAGGCGTCGTCGGGCCCGAGCGAGCCGCCGGTGTCGATCCGTACTCGGCGGATCATCTTGATGAGCTCGGGATGACCGGTGACCACGCCGCCGGTGACATCGGAGTGGCCGCCGAAGTACTTGGTCGCTGAGTGCAGCACCAGGTCGGCCCCGTGCTCCAGCGGGCGGCAGATCACCGGGGGCGCGAGCGTGGAGTCGACCACGAGCAGCGCCCCGGCCTCATGGGCCAGGCGGGCCAGGGCGGCCAGGTCGGCCACTGCCACGGTCGGATTGGCGAGGGTCTCGGCGTAGACGATCGCGGTGCCTGGCTGCAGCGCGGCCCGGACCTGGCCGAGATCGGTCATGTCGACGAAGTCGGCGCGGACGCCGAACTTGGCGGCGACGTTGCGCAGGAAGCCGTAGCTGCCGCCGTAGATCGCGGCGGGCGCGACGACGTGCGAGCCTGCCTTGGTGAAGGTCCACAGGACCGTGGAGACCGCAGCCATGCCCGAGGCGAACGCCTGGGCGGCGACCTGATAGCTCAGGTTGGCGCCCTCGAGGGCGGCGACCGCCGCGCAGAACGCCTCGACAGTGGGGTTGTCGATGCGGCTGTAGCTGTACCCGGGGGTGGCGTCGGCCAGGATCGAGGCGTATTCAGCGCTGGACTCGAAGGCGAAGGCCGCCGTGCGGTAGACCGGGATCGCAACGGGCCGCTGGGCGGGCGCGGGTGGGACTGGCAGGCGGACGGCGCGGGTGTTCTCGCCGGGCCGGCGCGCCGGGGCGGAGGATTCATGGGCCGGACTGCGGGCCGGGCCGGAGGAGATGCCCGGGCCGGGAGAGTCGCCCGGGCCGCAAGAGTCGCCCGGGCCGGGCGGATGACCCGCGCCCGCGGGGGAGCCGGGTCCGGGCGGGATTCCAGGCGGCCCGGGCACCGGAGCAGGCCCGGGCATGGCCGGAGGGCGGGACGCCGGGTCGGGGGGCCGGGGTCCTTCGATCGCGCGCAGCGCACCGGTACCGGGCCGCCCGTCGGCCCGCCATGGCCGGCCCGCTCGCATGGCCGGGCCTCCCCCCGTCCGGGGGTCGGCGGGCGGTGGCGCGGTGAGCCCGGGACCGACGGGCCGGCCGCCCGGGTAGCCGGGCTCGCGGGCCCGTCCGCGCGCGTCGCGGCCGGGTGGCAGATCCGGCGGGTACCCGGCGCCCGGGGGGACGCGGGGGTCCGGCGGGTAGCGGGGGTCGCGGCCGGACCGGGACCGCGGATCCGGCGGATAGTCAGGACCCGGCGGGTACCCGGCGCCCGGGCGGGACCCCGGATCTGGCGGATAGCCAGGACCCGGCGGGTACCCGGCGCCCGGGCGGGACCGCGGATCCGGCGGATGGCCAGGACCCGGCGGGTACCCGGCGCCCGGGCGGGACCGCGGATCCGGCGGATAGCCAGGACCCGGCGGGTACCCGGCGCCCGGGCGGGACCCCGGATCTGGCGGGAACGCGGGGTCGGCGACGGGCTCGCGTCCGGGCGCGCGGGGGTCGGATCGGCCGGCAACGGCGCCGCGGGGCACGCCCGGCCCACGGCCGCTGAACCGCGGGTCATCGGGCCACGGCCCGGCGTGCCGCGGATCGCCGTCGTACAGATCGTCCGGCGCATCGTCTGCAGGCCGCCGGCCGGTCGGCCCCGCGCGGCCGGCGCCGCGCGGATCGCCGGGATCGCGCGTGCCACCAGGCGGCCTGGGCCACTTGTCAGATGCCATAGCGCTCGGGCTTCGCTGACCGGCTCGCGAGCATCGCCGCCGCCGTCGCCACGTCCAGGCCGTCGTGGACGACCGCGGCGACCACCTCGGTGATGGGCATCTCCAGCGACCGCGCCGCGGCCAGCTGCAGCACGGATCTGGACGACGTCACCCCCTCCGCCACCTGGTGCGTCCCGGTGACGATGTCGGCGAGCGCCATGCCCTGGCCCAGCCTCTCCCCGAAGGTCCGGTTCCGCGACAGCGGCGATGAGCAGGTGGCGACCAGGTCTCCCATCCCGGCCAGCCCCGCGAAGGTGTGCGGGTCGGCTCCGAGGGCCGCGCCGAGCCTGGAGATCTCCGCAAGGCCCCGGGTGATCAGCATGGCCCGGGTGTTGTCGCCGAAGCCCATGCCGGCCGCCATGCCCACCGCCAGGGCGATCGGATTCTTGGCGGCGCCCGCCAGCTCGCACCCGATCACGTCGGGGTTGGTGTACGGGCGGAAGTAGCTGGTGTGGCACGCCTTCTGCAGGTTCTCCGCGGCCTGCTGATCGGTGCAGGCGACCACGGTGGCCGCGTACTGGCGCTCAGCGATCTCGCGGGCGAGGTTGGGCCCGGTGACCACCGCGATCAGGTCGGCCGGCCACCCGGTCACATCGGCGATGACCTCGCTCATCCGCATGCCGGTCCCCAGCTCGATGCCCTTGATCAGGCTGATGATCAGCGCTCCCGGCGGGATCAGCCGGGCCCAGCCTGCCAGGTTCGGCCGGAGGGTCTGCGCGGGGACGGCCAGCACGACAACGTCGGCGCGGGCCAGGGCGCGCGCGGGGTCGGAGGTGGCGCGCAGCGTGGCAGGAAGCGGGAAGCCCGGCAGGTAGTCCTCGTTCCGCCCGGTGGCGTTGATCGCGTCGGCCACTGCTGCCCTGCGGCACCACAGCGTGACGTCGGCACCAGCGTCGCACAGGACCTGGGCGAAGGTCGTTCCCCAGGACCCGGCGCCCATGACCGCGGCGATCACGGGCTGCCAGCCACGCGACCGGGGCCATCCGCCGCCGGCCGGCTGCGGCGGTCGGCGGGCGCCGTGCCCTCGGGCCGGCCTTGCGGGGCCTGCGGGTCCTCCCGTGCCCCCGGGTCCTCCCGTGCCTGCCCGCCCTGCGGACCCGGCCGGGACTGGCTGGCCTGCCCGGCGAGGGCGCGCAGCTCAGCGCGCTGCTTGCGGCGAGCGACGGCCGGGTGGAAGGGCTCTGCGGGCGGAACCTCGCCGCGGAGCTTGCCGACCAGCGCGGCCACCTCAGCCATGATCTTGTCCGTGGCCGCGCGCAAGGCCGCGGAGTCGGGCGGCCTGCCAGCGAACTCGGAGAGATCGACAGGGGGGCCCGCGATGATCCGGACGGTCCTGCGGGGCAGCAGGCGGGGCCGGAACGTGCCGTAGGGCAAGATGTCCTGGGCGCCCCAGTGGCCCACGGGAATGACCGGCGCGCCGGTGGTCAGCGCGAGGCGGGCCACGCCGGTCCTGGCGCGCATCGGCCAGAGCGCCGGGTCGCGCGTGACGGTGCCCTCGGGGTAGAAGATCACGCACGCGCCGTTCCTGAGCCCCTGCTCGGCATCCCGCAGCACGAGCGCCGCGTCAGCCTGGCCGCGGTGGACGGGCAGCTGGCCGAGCCTGGCAAGGATCCAGCCGAGGACCTTGACGTCGAAGAGCCCGGACTTGGCGAGGAACACCGGGTAGCGTCCCGCCTGGTCGCAGAAGAGCGCCAGGGCCAGGACGTCGGCGTAGGAGAGGTGGTTGGCGGCGATTATCACCCCGCCTTCGGCGGGGAAGTGCTCCTGCCCCTGCCAGTCATGCCTCATGAGCGCGCGGATCGCCGGGCGCAGCAGCACCTTGGACACCCCGCGCCAGAAGTTGGAGTAACTGCCGTCCGCACGCCCGCTCATCGTCACGCGCTCCAGCCCCTCATGGTCCCAGTCTCCCCGCTGCGCCGGCTCCGTGTCGAGGCAGGATCGGGTGACATGGCGCACCCCTCCCCGCCGGCGTGGTCGGTCATCGTTCCCGTCAAGGTACTGTCCGTGGCCAAGTCCAGGCTGGCGGGCCTGTCCGGTGACAGCCGGCGCGCGCTGGCGCTGGCGATGGCGGCTGACACGGTCGCGGCGGCCGTGGCGTGCGAGAGCGTCCGCGCGGTGCTGGTGGTGAGTGACGATCCGGCGGTCCGCGGCCAGGTGGCCGCCCTCGGCGCGCGCGTGATCGCGGATTCCCGCGCTGCGGGGCTGAACGGCGCGCTGGCCGCCGGCGCGGAGCACGAGGCCCGGCGCTGGCCGGGCAGGGGGCTCGCGGCACTCACCGCCGACCTGCCCGCGCTCACCCCGGGCGAGCTCGGCCGGGCTCTGGCGGCTGCCTGGCATGTCGCCCACGCGTTCGTCGCCGACGCCGCCGGGTCTGGCACCACCCTGTACACGGCGCGGCCGGGGGAGCCGTTCGGGCCGAGGTTCGGCCCGGGGTCGCGCGAGGAGCACCGGGCGGCGGGGGCGGTCGAGATCGACCTGCCTGGGCTCGACGGGCTGCGGCAGGACGTGGACACGCTCGCGGACCTGCAGGCCGCCATCAGGATCGGGCTCGGCCGCCGCTCGGCCGCCGTGGCCGCGGCGCTGGCCGGGCCGGCCTGCTAGGGCGTGTCCTGCAAGGTCTCCCGGCCGGGTCCGCAGTTCGTCTGGCTGGCGGACTCGGTCCGCATCGCCCGCCGCGGCAAGGGCCGCCCGAACCGGCCGGCACATTCCAGGTCAGCGTCTACGACATCCGGGTGACCGGGCGCTGGCGGCAGGGCTGGCCGGGCTGCAGGGGCGCATCGCCGTCACCTGCCGTCGAGCTGGCCCGCTGTCCCGGGTCCGGTATCGCGGCGCCGAGATCGCCATCAGGCGATCCAGCCAAGGCCGCGAACCCGCACGGGCGGGCCCTAGATGTGCACGATCGGGCAGGTCAGCGTCCTGGTGATGCCGGGAACGCCCTGGATCTGGGCGACCACCAGCCGCGCGAGGTCATCGACGTTGTCCGCCTCGGCCCGGACGATCACGTCATACGGGCCGGTCACGTCGTCGGCCTGGGTGACGCCGGCGATGCGCGAGATGGCCATCGCCACCTCGGCGGCCTTGCCGACCTCGGTCTGCACCAGGATGTAAGCCTGGACCATGTCGCCCTCCCTGCGCCGTCCCCCGGTACTGATCGTGATCGTCACGCTATCGTAGGCACCGCCCGCGGCCATCCGCGGCGCGGCGGCGTCCGGGCGGGCAGGAGCGGCCACAGGCGCGGGAGGTCGCCATCACGATCGCGGACCTCGGCGAGTTCGGCCTGATCGCCGCCATCGCCGGGCGCCTCGGCACTCCGGCGGGGGTGGAGGTCGGCATCGGCGATGACGCGGCCGTGCTGGCGGCACCCGACGGTCGCGTGGTGGCGGCCACCGACATGGTGATCGAGGGCAGGCACTTCCGCCGGGAGTGGTCCCCGGCGCGCGATGTCGGCCGCAAGGCCGCGGCCCGCAACCTCGCCGACGTCGCGGCCATGGGAGCGCGGCCCACGGGGCTGCTCGTCGCCCTCGCCGCGCCGGGCGGCACGCCCGCGGGCTGGGCGCTGGAGCTTGCCGAGGGAATCGCGGCGGAGGCCAGCAGGGCCGGCGCGGCCGTCGTCGGCGGGGACACGAGCAGCGCGGACGCCATCATGATCGCGGTCACCGCGCTCGGTGACCTGGGCGGGCGGCCACCGGTCACCCGCGCGGGGGCGCGCCCCGGCGACGTCGTGGCGATCGCCGGAACGCTCGGCCTGGCCGCGGCCGGGCTCGCGCTGCTAGCCGCCGGCCTCGGCGCGGCCGCCGCCGATCCGCTTGCCAGCCTCGTCTTGGCGCACCGCAGGCCGCGGCCGCCCTACCAGGCCGGCCCGGAGGCCGCCGTCCTCGGCGCGACGTCGATGATCGACGTCAGCGATGGGTTGCTCGCCGACCTCGGTCACGTGGCAAGCGCCAGCGCGGTCGCGATCGACTTGCGGGCGGCGAGCCTGCTGGCCGAGCCGGTGACCAGGCCGGCCCGCCTGCGCGAGGCGGCAGCCGCGACCGGGGAACGGGACTGGACCCGATGGGTGCTGGCCGGCGGCGACGACCACGCCCTGGTCGCCACGTTCCCCGCAGATGCCCCCCTGCCCCGTCGCTGGCACGCCATCGGCCGGGTCGGCAGCGGTGCCGGGATCCTCGTGGATGGCCGGCCGGCAGGCCGCGGCGGCGGATGGGAGCATTTTCGTTAATCGTAGGTATTAGCCCGGATCGCGTTCTCGCTGTGACTCGCACGCATCGGCAATCGCTTGATATAACCGCAACTGATGCCGCGTCACAGAGCTGGAAGCCGCCCTCGGCGCCGGGCCACGCGAGCGGGCACACGGCCCGGCCGCCACGGCCGGCACCTGGGTGCCCGGGATCCGGCGGCGCCCCGGGCGATCGCGGCTCTGGCAGCGGCGCGCCGCCTGGCCCTCCACCCGGAATCACGGCGCCTGGTCCGCGGCATGCTGCTGACGCCGTGGTTCGCGGTGAGCGCGGGAATTGTAATCGCTGCCTCCCTGGCGCTCGTCACCCCGCACGCCGCCCTCACCTTCCCGCCGCCAGTGAGCGGCCACTGCGCCCGGGCCGACTGCGGAGCGGCGAGTGGCACGCCGCAGGGCCGCGCGGGCCGGCAGCCCGCCACGAAGCGGGGGGTGAAGCTCCAGCTGCCAAGGTCTGGCGCGCGCAGCAGGACGGTGACGGACAGGCAGGGGCAGGTCAGCGTGGACTACGAGACCCTCGCCGAGCGGCCCGGCCACTTCAGCATCATGATCATGATAGTGGCGCGCCGCTCCCTCGGCAGCTGGCAGCTGTCGTTCGCGCTGCACGGCGGGCACGTCGAGGATGTCCTGGCGGGCTGGGCGAAGTGGCGGCGCGCCGGGCGGGATGGCCTGGTCGTCTACGGCTCGCCCGCGCCCTGGCCGCGCTCGGGGGACAACCGGGCCACGATCGTGGTGTTCGGCGCCGGCTCGCCGGGCCGTCCGGCCGGCTGCGTGTTCGACGGGGCCGCGTGTACGTTCCACGCGATCAGCCGGCCGCGCCACGGCTGGCCCCATGGCTGGCGGCACTGGGACGGCTTCTCGCGGATCGCAGCCGGGCGCTGAACGGCGCCCGGGCCCGCCTACTCTTGGAGCCATGAGCACCCCCCCGCCCCGCGTGCTCGCGATCGCCGGCTCGGATTCGGGAGGCGGCGCGGGCATCCAGGCCGATCTGAAGACCATGCTCGCGCTCGGCGTCCACGGCATGACCGTGGTCTGCGCGGTCACCGCGCAGAACTCGGTCGGGGTGCAGGGGTACTGGGAGCTGCCGCCCGCAGCGGTCGCCGCGCAGCTCGACTCCGTCCTCGGCGACATCGGGGCGCAGGCGGTCAAGACAGGCATGCTCGCCTCCGCGCCGATCGTCGAGGTGGTCGCCTCGCGCCTGGCCAGCGTGCAGGCCCCGCTGGTGGTGGACCCGGTCGCCGTGTCCAAGCACGGCGACAGCCTGCTGTCGCCGGGCGCGCTGGAGGCCCTCAGGACCGCCTTGCTGCCCATGGCGACCGTGGTGACGCCCAACCTCTACGAGGCGGAGCTGCTCACCGGCCGCTCGATCGGCGATGAGGAGCAGATGCGGCGGGCGGCGGGGGACATCGCGGCGCTCGGACCCGCCTGGGTGCTGGTGAAGGGCGGCCACCTGCCCGGCAACCCCGTGGACCTGCTGCTCGCGCCGGACGGCCGGGTCACCCGGTACCCGGGCCGCAGGGTGATCACCCGGCACACCCACGGCACGGGCTGCACGCTCGCCTCGGCGATCGCCGCGCACCTGGCGATGGGCGCTCAGGTGCCCCAGGCGGTGGAGGCGGCGAAGGAGTACGTGACAGGCGCCATCGACGGCGGCTTCCCCCTGGGCCGCGGCATCGGCCCGGTGGACCACGCCTGGCGCATCAGGCAGCCGGTCGGCTGAGCGCCGCAGGGCCGGAGCTCCGGAGATGGCCGGCTCAGCGCGTGACCTTGCCCGCCTTGATGCAGGACGTGCACACGTACAGGCGGCGCGGCGTCCGCCCGGCCTTCACGCGGATGCGCTGAATGTTCGGGTTCCAGCGGCGCGGGGTGCGGCGGTGCGAGTGCGACACGTTGTTGCCGAAGCCCGGCCCCTTGCCGCACACATCGCAGACGGAAGCCACGGGACGCTCCATGGGTGAGAGTCAGGATCATGAGCGGGCTGGCAGCGCCGACCCGGCTGCCCAGGATACCGGACCCGCCAGGGCACCGCGACCGGCGCCGGCGCGGGCTGGCAGGCCGGGGAAGTAGCCTGCCCACATGACACCGGTGACGGCCGCCGGCGCGCGGGGCTGACCGCCGTGGCCAGGCTCACCGACCGGCTCGGCCCGGTGGTCGGCGAACGGGCCGCCCGGCGCCTTGCCACGCTCGGCCCGTCCGGCCTGCACACGGTCGGCGACCTGCTGACCTACTTCCCGCGCCGGTACGAGACCAGGGGGCAGCTCACCGATCTCGCCTCGCTGCGCGAGGGGGAGCACGTCACGGTCCAGGCGAGGATCGCATCGGTCTCCGTCCGGCCGATGCGCCACCGGCCGGGCACGATCCTGGAGGCGGTGGTGACCGACGGCCGGGGCACGCTCACGCTGACGTTCTTCGGCAAGGGCGGGCAGTCCTGGCGCGAGCACCGGCTCGCGCCAGGACGGCACGGCCTGTTCGCCGGGCAGGTGTCGACGTTCCGCGGCAAGCGCCAGCTCGCTCATCCGGAGTGCGCGGTCTTCGACTCCGCGGACGCGGGCGCGGCGCGGGCGCAGGAGTTCGCCTCCGAGCTCATCCCGATCTACCCGGCGAACGGGCAGATCTCCTCCTGGCAGATCGCCGACGCAGTGCGCCTCGCCCTGGCCGCCGCCGATCTGGGCGACGACCCGCTCCCGGCGGACCTGCGGGAGCGGCATGGCCTGTGCGGGTACGCGCAGGCGCTCCATGCCATCCACCGGCCCGCCGACGACAAGGACCTGCGCCGGGCGGTCCGCAGGCTCAAGTGGGACGAGGCGTTCCCGCTCCAGGTGGTGCTGGCCCAGCGGCGCAGGCTCTCCGCCGGGTACGTGGCGCTGCCGCGGCCGCGGGTCAGCGGCGGGCTGCTCGACGCCTTCGACCGGGGGCTCCCGTTCGAGCTCACCGCCGGGCAGCGCGCGGCCGGCGAGGTGATCGCCGCCGACCTGGCGCGGGACCACCCGATGCACCGGCTGCTCCAGGGCGAGGTCGGCTCCGGCAAGACGATCGTGGCGCTCCGGGCGATGCTCCAGGTGGTCGACGCGGCCGGCCAGGCCGTCTTGCTCGCGCCGACCGAGGTGCTCGCCCAGCAGCATCACCGGTCGCTCACCCAGATCCTCGGGCCGCTCGCGATGGCCGGCCAGCTCGGTGGCGCGGACCACGCCACCAGGGTGGCGCTGCTGACCGGGTCTCAGGCCAGCGCGGCCCGGCGGCGGGCGCTGCTCGAGGCGGCTTCCGGCGAGGCCGGCATCGTGATCGGCACGCACGCGCTGCTGCAGGAGCAGGTCCGGTTCGCCGACCTGGGCCTGATCGTGATCGACGAGCAGCACAGGTTCGGCGTGGAGCAGCGGGAGGCGCTGCGCGCCAAGGCCGCCGATGGCCGCCCGCACGTGCTCGTGATGACCGCCACGCCGATCCCGCGGACGGTCGCGATGACGGTCTTCGGCGACCTGGAGGTCACCGAGCTGAGCGAGCTCCCGGCCGGCCGCGCCCAGGTCGCCACCCACGTGGTCCCGGCCGCCAGCAAGCCGCGCTACCTGGAGCGCGCCTGGCAGCGGGTGACCGAGGAGGCGGCCGCCGGGCGGCAGGTCTACGTGGTCTGCCCGCGGATCGGGGGCGACGGCGGGGAAGAGGATGACGAGAACGGAGCCGCGGGCGCGCCGCGGCCGGTCGGCCCCGGAAGCGCGCCCGGCGCGGATGACGGCGGCCCCGGCATCGCCGACGGCGCCCCCGGGGCCGAGCAGCGCCGGGCCGCGCTCGCCGTCACCAACGTCGCGGCCCAGCTGCGGGGCGGGCCCCTGGCCTCGCTCCGCCTTGCGGTGCTGCACGGCCGGATGCCGCCGGAGGAGAAGGACCGGGTCATGCTGGCGTTCGCCGCAGGCGAGGTCGACGTGCTCGTCACCACGACGGTCATCGAGGTGGGCGTGGACGTGCCGAACGCCTCGATGATGGTGATCATGGACGCCGACCGGTTCGGCGTCTCGCAGCTTCACCAGCTCCGCGGCCGGGTCGGCCGCGGCCGCCTGCCCGGCCTGTGCCTGCTGGTCACCGAGGCGGAAACCGGGCCCGCGCGGGAGCGGCTGGAGGCGGTGGCCGCGACCACCGACGGGTTCGCGCTCGCCCGGCTCGACCTCGAGCAGCGCCGGGAGGGGGACGTGCTGGGCTCGGCCCAGGCTGGCCGCCGGTCCAGCCTCAAGCTGCTCACGCTGGCGCGCGACGAGGACCTGATCGAGGCCGCCAGGCTGGAGGCCGCCGAACTGATCGGGGCCGATCCCGCCCTCGCCGGCCAGCCCGCCCTGGCCGCCGCGATCGCGGCGCTCGTCGACGCCGAGCGGGCCGAGTTCCTGGAGAAAGCGTGATCAGGATCGTGGCGGGCGCCGCGGGGGGAAGGCGCCTGGCCGTGCCGCGCGGGCGGACCAGGCCGACCAGCGACCGGGCGCGCGAGGGCCTGTTCTCCTCCATCCTCGCCATGCGCGGCGGCCTGGCCGGCATCGCGGCGCTCGACCTGTACGCGGGCTCCGGCGCGGTCGGGCTGGAAGCGCTGTCCCGGGGCGCGGCCGACGTGCTGCTCGTCGAGTCCGATCTCCGGGCGGCCGAGGTGATCAGGAGGAACATCGCGGCCACCGGCCTGCCGGGCGCCCGCTGCGTCGCCGGGCCCGTCCTGCGGGTCCTGCGCCGCGGCCCGGCCGGGGCCCGCCCGCGTGACCTCGTGTTCGCCGACCCGCCCTACGGGACCGGCGACGCCGAGCTCGCCGCGGTGCTCGGCGAGCTGGCCGGGCGGGGCTGGCTGGCGAGCGGCGCTCTAGTGGTGGTCGAGCGCGACGCCCGGTCCGGGCCGCCCCCGTGGCCGCCGGGGATCGTTCAGGACAGGTCCCGGAGGTACGGCGAGACGGCGTTCTGGTACGGTCGCGCCTCAGGCGGCGGGTGCCCAGCCTCTGCCGAACCAGCCGCACCGACGGGAGCTGAGAGCACGTGATTCGCGTCGTCTGCCCCGGTTCGTTCGACCCGGTGACCAATGGCCACATGGACATCATCACCCGGGCGGCCCGGCTGCATGACGAGGTGATCGTCGCCGTGCTGCGCAACGTCGCGAAGTCGTCGCTGTTCACCGCGGATGAGCGGGTCGGGATGCTGCGCGAGGTGACCAAGGACTACGCGAACGTGCGGGTCGCCAAGTTCGACGGGCTGATCGTGGACTTCTGCCGCGCCCATGACGTGTCGGCGATCGTCAAGGGGCTGCGGGCGGTCAGCGACTTCGACTACGAGATGCAGATGGCCCAGATGAACTACGCCCAGGCGGGTGTCGAGACGCTGTTCATGACCACCAACCCGCTCTACGCGTTCCTGTCCTCCAGCCTGGTCAAGGAGTTCGCCAGCTACGGCGGCGACGTCGCCAGCCTGGTGCCCGAGCCGGTGCTGCGCCGGCTCACCGAGCGCCTCGCCCGGGACTGAGCGGCCGGGGCTCATGGCCCGGCAGGCCCCCGCCCCACCGGGCCCGCGGGCACCGGCTTGGGAACGGCGCGGGCCAGCGGGTATGCTGGCCGACCGGGTTCACCACGACCGTGCTCATGCCATGCCGAACGCGAAGCTCCACAGACACAGGCACCTCGACCCGCGCGCGCCGCTCGTCTTCGACCTCCGGGCGCTCGGGCCCGGATCCGCGCGCTCGGAGGCGCGCACCGTCCCGGCCCCGGCCGACCTCGGGTCCGGGCTGGTCCGCGTGCCGGCCGGGAGCGACCTGGCGATCGAGGCCCGGTTCGAGGAGGTGACCGAGGGGGTCCTGGTGACCGCGAGCGCGGGCGCCGTCCTCGCCGGGGAGTGCGCGCGGTGCCTGGCGGAGTTCACCTCCGCGATCAGCGTCGGCTTCCGCGAGTTGTTCAGCGCGGACGCCGGCGAGGAGGACGGGGACAGGTATCGTCTGGACGGGGACCTGCTCGACCTGGAGCCTGCCCTCCGGGACGCGCTCGTCCTCGAGCTCCCGCTCTCGCCGCTGTGCTCCGCGGACTGCCCCGGGCTCTGCGGCAGGTGCGGGATCAGGCTCGCCGACGCCGGGCCAGGCCATCGCCATCGCGAGGACGGCGGGGCATGGGCGGCGCTCGCCGGGCTGTTCCCGGCCGGGGCCGCACCGGGTGCGGACGCCGGGGCGGCCCGGCGGCACAGGAACTCGTCGCGGGCCGGGACCGGTCCCGCGGGCACGAAGGAGCCATGAGGTGGCAGTACCCAAGCGCAGGATGTCGCGCAGCAACACCCGCTCCCGCCGCGCGCGCTGGAAGGCCACGGCGCCGGGCCTGGTCACCTGCCCGCAGTGCCGCGAGCCGAAGCTGCCGCACGCCGCGTGCCCGGCGTGCGGGACGTACAACCGGCGCCAGGTGATCGCTGCCTCCTGAGCGCCGGCCTCACGGCCTGTGACGCGGCCTCGGGTGGCCGGGCGCGCCGGTCCGGGGGAAGGAGGTCTCGGTGAGTGCCGCGCCAGGTGACGGCCGGGCGGACGACGCGGACACCGGCGTTCTCCTGCGCACGCTGCAGGTCCAGGTCGACGGCGAGCTGCTCGACCGGGCGCTCACGCACCGGTCGTTCGCCTACGAGAACGGCGGGCTGCCCACCAACGAGCGGCTGGAGTTCCTCGGCGACTCGGTCCTGGGGCTCATCGTGACCGACACGCTGTACCGGCAGCACCCCCACCTGCCCGAGGGGAACCTCGCGAAGCTGCGCGCCGCCGTGGTCAACAGCCGGGCGCTCGCCGCGGTCGCCCGGAGCCTGCGCCTTGGCGACTACGTCAAGCTGGGCAAGGGGGAAGAGGGAACGGGCGGCCGGGACAAGTCGTCGATCCTCGCCGACACGCTCGAGGCGCTGATCGGCGCGGTCTACCTCGACGGCGGCATGGAGGCGGCGGCCGCCCTCGTGCACCGGCTCTTCGATCCGGTGATCGCCAGGTCGGCGAGGCTCGGCGCGGGCCTGGACTGGAAGACCTCGCTGCAAGAGCTGACCGCCGCCGAGGAGCTCGGCGCGCCCGAGTACCTGGTCGAGGAGAGCGGGCCCGACCACCAGAAGTCGTTCAGCGCCGTCGCCAGGGTCGCAGGCCAGGTCTACGGCGAGGGTGAGGGGCGCACCAAGAAGGAGGCCGAGCAGCAGGCCGCCGAGGCGGCGTGGACGGCGATCACCGAGCTGCTGAGCTCGTCCGGCTTCGCGGAGCGCGGCAGCGGCGAGGCGGGCGGGCCAGGCTCCAGTACTGGCCGGCCGGATGGCGTGGCGGGCGGCGCCGAGCCCGCGCCCGGGGAGTAGCGGGAGCGGCGCCGTGCCCGAGCTGCCCGAGGTGGAGACGATCCGGTCAGGGCTGGCCAGGCACGTGGCCGGCCGGCGGTTCGCCTCCGTCGAGATCCTTCATCCGCGCGCCGCCCGGCGGCATGCGGCGGGCGCGGATGACCTGGCCGCGGCGCTGCGCGGGCGCGTGGCCGGCCCGGCGCGCCGCCGCGGCAAGTACCTCTGGCTTCCGGTCGACGGCGACGCCCTGCTGATCCACCTCGGCATGAGCGGACAGCTCCTGCTCGGTGATCCCGCCCGGCCGCTCTCCTCGCACGTCCGGGCCAGGTTCACGTTCGCCGACGGCGGGCCCGACCTGCGCTTCGTCGACCAGCGGACGTTCGGCCACCTGGCGCTGGCCCCCGGCGGCGCGGGCGCTCCGGCGGCGATCGCCCACATCGCCCCCGACCCGCTGGAGCCCGCCTTCGACGACGAGCGGTTCACCGCCAGGCTGCGTGGCCGGCGGACGGGCCTGAAGCGCGCGCTCCTTGATCAGTCGCTGGTCAGCGGGATCGGCAACATCTACGCCGACGAGTCACTGTGGCGCTGCGGCCTGCACTGGGCCCGGCCGACCGAGACGATGCGCCGGGCCGACGCCGCGCGGCTGCTCACCGCGGTCCGCGGCGTCTTCGCCGAGGCGATCGCGGCGGGGGGCACCTCATTCGATGGCCTGTACGTCCACGTCAACGGCGCCAGCGGGTACTTCTCGCGGGAGCTGGCGGTCTACGGCCGGGCCGGCCAGCCCTGCCGGAGGTGCGGCGCGGCCGTGATCCGCGAGAGGTTCATGAACCGCTCCTCGTACAGCTGCCCGCGCTGCCAGCCGCGGCCGCGCCGGGGGCGCTGGTGACCGAGCCGGGCGGCCCCGCGCGGGCCGCCGGAGCGGGCCCGGAGCTGCCGGGGGCGGAGCTGCCCGGCAGCGAGCTCAGCGCGCAGGCCAGGCTGACCGCCTGGGCGCACGGCCTGGTGCAGGGCGTGGGATTCCGCTGGTGGGTGCGGCGGAACGCGCTTGAGCTGGGGCTGGCCGGGATGGCCGAGAACCTGGCCGACGGGCGGGTCAAGATAGTCGCCGAGGGTCATCGCGACCGGTGCCAGGCCCTGCTCGAGAGGCTGGAGGGGCCGGGCGTGCCGGGCCGGGTGGATCACGTCACCTACCGGTGGGACCAGGCGACGGGCGGCCTGAGCGGGTTCACGGAGCGCTGAGGCCGCCCGGCCCGGTCAACTTGACCGGAGGGCGGCCCTGATGGGACGATGAGATCGTTACCTGCGCGCAACGGCGTGGTTCTGCGCCTGATCGTGCGCGCCCACTCTGGTCACTCAGTGTGGAGGACCTCAAGCAATGGCGAAGGCTCTGCTTGGCCATGTTGGCGGGCCAGATCCCCGCATGGTCGCCGAGATGCGGCGGCTGCAGCGCCGGGTACGCGACCTCGAAGCCGAGCTTGCCCGGCTGCAGGAGGTTAACGACGTGCTCGCTGCCGGAGTTCACCACGAGGTGCTGCTCGCGGAGCGCGAGCCGGCGCTGACCTGACGGCCGGTCCCCGCGGCTCTTCCCCGGCCGGGCCGCCGTCGGCCCGCGGGGGTCGCCGCCGCACGGGTGGCCGTCATCCCGCGCCGCCAGCATCCGCCCCGCATGCCCCCGTGACCTGGGCGCGTCACCTACGGTAACCGCCTGGCTGCCGGTGACCGGCCTGCGGTCACGGTAGGGTGCGAGGGAACCGGCGCGACACCGTGAGGAGAACGGCCCCGTTGTACCTGAAGACCCTCACCTTGCGGGGATTCAAGTCGTTCGCCTCAGCCACGACGCTGCGGTTCGAGCCCGGCATCACCTGCGTCGTCGGCCCGAACGGGTCGGGGAAGTCGAACGTGGTCGACGCCTTCTCCTGGGTGATGGGCCAGCAGGGCGCCAAGTCGCTGCGCGGCGGCAAGATGGAGGACGTCGTCTTCGCCGGCACGGCCGGGCGCCCCGCCCTCGGGCGGGCGGAGGTCACGCTCACGATCGACAACAGCGACGGGGTGCTCCCGATCGAGTACGCCGAGGTCACGATCAGCCGGCTGCTGTTCCGCACCGGGCAAAGCGAGTACGCCATCAACGGCAACCAGTGCCGGCTCCTCGACGTGCAAGAGCTCCTCTCGGACACCGGGCTCGGGCGCGAGATGCACGTGGTCGTCGGCCAGGGGCACCTGGACGACATACTGAACGCCGGCCCCGAGGCGCGCCGTGCCCTGGTCGAGGAGGCGGCGGGCGTCCTCAAGCACCGCAGGCGCAAGGAGAAGGCGCTGCGCAAGCTCGAGGCCATGCAGGCGAACATGACCAGGCTCGTCGATCTGACCACCGAGCTCGGCCGGCAGCTCAAGCCGCTCAGCCGGCAGGCGCAGCTCGCCCGCCGCGCCGCCGCGATCCAGGCCGAGCTCCGTGACGCCAGGCTCCGGCTGCTCGCCGACGACTACGTCACGCTCACCGCCGAACTGCGACGCGACGAGGCCGACGAGGCGGCGGCCGCGGCGCGCCGCGCCGCGCTGGAGGCCTCGCTCGACGAGGCCAGGCGGGCCGAGGCGAAGCTCGAGGCCGCCGCGCAGCAGCACGCGCCGCAGGTCGCCCTGGCCCAGGGGACCTACTTCGCGCTCGCAGGGCTGGCCGAGCGCCTGCGCGCCGTCGCCGACCTGGCGGCCGAGCGGCACTCGCACCTGGCGGCACCGCCCGAGCCCGCCAGGCCAGGCCGCGACCCCGAGGAGCTCGGCCGCGAGGCGGCCGGGCTGCGCGAGCAGGAGGCCGCGCTGGCGCAGCGGCTGGCCGCGGCTCGCGAGCAGCTGGCGTCCGCCGTGGCGGCGCGGACCGCCGCGGAGGGCGCGCTCGCCGACGCGGAGCGGGCCATCGCGGCCGACGCCCGCCGCGCCGCCGAGCGGGCCGAGCGCCTGGCCAGGCTGCGCAGCGAGGCGGGCGCGGCGCGCAGCAGGCTGGCCGCGGCCCAGGAGGAGGCCTCCCGGCTGGCCGCCGGGCTCGCCGCCGCCCGCGGCCGCGCCGAGCGTGCGCAGCAGGAGTACGGCGAGCTTCAGGACAGCTTCGGCGGCCGGGATGAGGACCGGGCCGGGCTGGCCGCCGCTCACGAGCGCGCTGCGGCTGCCGTCCGCGCCGCGTCGGAGCGGGTGGCCAGCCTCCGGGCGGCCGAGCACGAGATCAGCGACCGGCGGTCGGGGCTGCGCGCGCGGGTGACCGCCCTGGAGGAGGCGGTCCGGCGGGGAGCGGACGCCGCCGAGGTGCTCCTGGCCGACGATGGCGCGTTCCCCGGGGTGCTTGGCCCGCTCGCGGAGCTCCTCAACGTCGCGGACGGGGCCGCGGAGGCGGTCACCGCCGCCCTCGGAGCTGCCGGCTCGGCGGTCGCGGTGCGGGATGTGGAGGCCGCCGCGGCGATCCTGCGGGAGCTGCGGGAGCGGCGGGCTGGCCGGGCCGAGCTGGTGGTCGCCTCCGGCGGCGAGCCTGCCGGGCCCGGTCGGTCCGGGCCCGGGCGGGCCGGCGGGCCGGGGGGGCGGGCGCCGGGCGGCGGCGGTGCCGCCGCCCGCGCCATCGCGGCTGGCCGGCCGGGCGATCCGGGCGAACAGTCCGTTCTTCCCGTCGCCGACCTGGTCAAGGCGCCGGGCGAGCTGGCCGCGGCGATCGAGCGGCTGCTGAACGGCGTCCTGTTCGTGCCGGATCTGGCCGCCGGCCTGGAGCTCGTGCGCCGCGATCCGGCGGTGACGGTGGTCACGGCCGACGGCGACCTGCTCGGCGGGCACTGGGCGCGGGGAGGCTCGCCGGGCGGCCAGAGCCTGCTCGGCCTGCGGTCCGCCGCGGCGCAGGCTGCCGGCGAGCTGGCGCGGGCCGAGGCCGCTGGCGCGCGAGCCGAGCGCGAGCTCGCCGACGCGGTGGACGAGGAAGAGCGCGCCAGGGGGGAGCTGGCGCGGGCGCTCGCGGCGCTGCAGGAGGTGGACGCGGCCGCGGCGGAGGTCTCCGGCAGGCTGGGCGCGCTGGCCGGCGCGGCGCGCGCCGCGCAGGACGAGGCCGGTCGGCTGGCTGCGGCGATCGCCGCCGCCGAGCGCTCGGCGGAGCGCAGCCGCCGCCAGCTGGCCGAGATCGAGGCGAAGATCGCGGCCGAGTCCGCGGCGGGCCAGGCCGGGGCGGGCGGGCCAGCGCCGGGCCGGCCGCCCGCGCAGGCGGCCGCCGCCAAGCAGGCACTCGCCGACAGCGCCGCTGCGGCCAGGAACGCCGAGATGGAGGCCCGGCTCGAGGTGCGCACCGTCGAGGAACGGCTGCGCGCGATCAGCGGCCGGGCCGACGCGCTCGCCGCCGCGGCGGCAGCCGAGCGGCAGGCCATCGCCCGGTCGAAGGAACGGGAGCGCCGGCGTGCCGCGGACGCGGCCGTGGCGGCGGCGGTGGCGGCTGGGGCGCGGGCCTGCCTGACGGCGATCGAGCGGTCACTGCGGCTGGCCGACGAGGAGCGCCAGCGGGCGGAGGCGGCCCACCAGGGCACGGACGAGCAGCTGAAGGCGGTCCGGGCGAGGATCCGCGAGGCAACGCTCGAGCTCGACCGGGTGGTCAGCGCCGCGCACGGCACCGAGGTGGCCAGGGCGGGCAGGCGGCTCAGGCTGGAGCAGGCGGAGGCCAGGGCGCAGGAGCTGGGCATCGACACGCAGACGCTGGCCGCGGAGTACGGCCCGGACGTGCCCGTGCCCCCGGCGACGGAGGGAGCGGCGCCGGTTCCGTATGACCGGGCGGAGCAGCGGAGGCGCGCCGAGGCGGCACAGCGCCAGCTCGACCAGCTCGGCAGGGTCAATCCCCTGGCGCTGGAGGAGTTCGCCGCCCTGGAGGAGCGCCACTCGTTCCTGGTCGCCCAGCTCGAGGACCTGCGCAAGACCCGGCGTGACCTGCTCACCGTGGTCAGGGAGGTGGACGACCGGGTGCAGCAGGCGTTTGCCGCCGCCTACGCCGACACCGCCAGGGAGTTCGAGCGGATCTTCGCGCGGCTCTTCCCCGGCGGAGAGGGCAGGCTGGTGCTGACCGAGCCCGGCGACATGCTGGCGACCGGCATCGACTTCGAGGCCAGGCCGCCCGGCAAGAAGGTCAAGCGGCTGTCGCTGCTCTCCGGAGGCGAGCGCGCGCTGACCGCGCTCGCCTTCCTCGTGGCGATCTTCAAGGCCCGGCCGTCGCCGTTCTACGTGATGGACGAGGTCGAGGCCGCCCTCGACGACACGAACGTGCAGCGGCTGCTGGAGATATTCGAGGAGCTGCGGGCCACATCCCAGCTCATCATCATCACTCACCAGAAGCGGACGATGGAGATCGCCGATTCGCTGTACGGGATCACGATGCGCTCGGACGGGGTCTCCGCCGTCGTCAGCCAGCGGCTGCGCGAGCCGGCCAGCGGCTGACCTGCCCGGGGCGCCGCACGGCTGGCCCGGCCAGTGGCCGGCTTCTGCCAGACTGAGAGCCGTCATGGAAACTGTGCTGATCATCATCGGGGTGGTCCTGCTCGTCCTGATCGTGAGCGGCGCGCTGCTGGTCGCCCCCGCCCGCAGGCGCGCCCGCGGCGCGCGGGCGGCGGCCCCGCGGCAGGGCGCGCCGCCCGGCCGGGCAGGCTCCGCGGCGGGGGCCGCGGCCGGGGCCCTCGCGCCCCCCGCGCCGGCAGCCGCGGCCGCCCCGGCCGGCGTCGTGGAGACGCCGCCCCCGTCGGCCGGGCGCATGGCCAGGCTCCGCGGCCGGCTCGCCAGGTCCCAGAGCGCGTTCGGCTCGGTCCTGCTCGGCCTGCTCTCCTCGGGGAGGCTCGATGAGGCCCGGTGGGAGGAGATCGAGGAGGTCCTGATCGGCGCCGACATGGGCGTGGGCCCGGCCGCCGCGCTGGTGGAGCGGCTGCGGACGCAGGTCAAGGTGGCCGGCACCCGCGATCTGGCGCAGGTCAGGGCGATGCTCCGGGATGACCTGGTCGCCCAGGCCGGGCCCGACCTGGACCGAGGCCTGCGGGTGGCCCCGCACGGCGACCGCCCCGCCGTCGTGCTGATCGTGGGCGTGAACGGCACCGGCAAGACCACGACGTGCGGGAAGCTCGCGAGGATCCTGGTCGGGGACGGCCGGACGGTGCTGCTCGGCGCCGCCGACACGTACCGTGCCGCGGCCGCCGACCAGCTCCAGACCTGGGCCGAGCGGGTCGGGGCGCGCGTGGTCCGGGCCGGCCGCGAGGGCGCCGATCCGGCCAGCGTCGCGTTCGAGGCGGTCCGCGCCGGGATCGCCGCCGGCGTGGACGCGGTGATCGTCGACACGGCAGGCCGGCTCCACACCCGGGCCGGGCTGATGGATGAGCTCGGCAAGGTCAAGCGCGTGATCGACAAGCACGCCGCCGTGGACGAGGTGCTGCTGGTGCTCGATGCCACGACGGGCCAGAACGGGCTGCGCCAGGCCAGGGTGTTCGCCGAGGTCGTGGACGTCACCGGGATAGTGCTGACCAAGCTGGACGGGACGGCCAAGGGCGGCATCGTGATCGCGGTCCAGCGGGAGCTCGGCGTCCCGGTCAAGCTGGTCGGCCTCGGCGAGGGCCCGGACGACCTCGCCCCGTTCGACCCGGAGACGTTCGCCGACGCCCTGCTCGGGAGCTAACGGAGGAGCACGCCAGGTGTTCGAGACCCTATCCGACCGGCTGACCCGCGTCTTCTCAGGGCTGCGCGGGCGCGGCAGGCTCTCTCCCGCGGACATCGACGCGACCTGCCGTGAGATCAGGGTCGCCCTCCTGGAGGCGGACGTCGCGCTGCCGGTCGCCCGCGACTTCATCGCGCGCGTGCGCGAGCGCGCCCTTGGCGCAGAGGTCCTGCAGGCGCTCAACCCCGCGCAGCAGGTCATCAAGATCGTCAACGAGGAGCTGATCGGGATCCTCGGCGGTGAGGCGCGGCGGCTCAGGTTCGCCAAGGTGCCGCCCACCGTGATCATGCTGGCCGGCCTGCAGGGCTCGGGCAAGACCACGCTCGCCGCCAAGCTCGCGCTGTGGCTGCGCGGCCAGGGGAACACCCCGCTGCTGGTCGCGGCCGACCTGCAGCGGCCGAACGCGGTGCAGCAGCTCCAGGTGCTCGGCGAGCGGGCCGGCGTGCCGGTCTACGCGCCCCAGCCGGGGAACGGCGTCGGCGACCCGGTGCGGGTCGCGCGCGACTCGCTCGGCGAGGCCAGGCGCAGGCTGAACAACATCGTGATCATCGACACGGCGGGCCGCCTCGGCGTCGACGAGGAGATGATGGCCCAGGCCGAGGCGATCAGGGACGCGACGCAGCCCGACGAGATCCTCTTCGTCGTCGATGCCATGATCGGCCAGGACGCGGTGCGGACCGCCCATGCGTTCCTCGACGGGGTCGGATTCGACGGGGTGGTGCTCACCAAGCTGGACGGCGACGCCAGGGGCGGTGCGGCACTGTCGATCGCGCAGGTCACCGGGCGCCCGGTGATGTTCGCCTCGACCGGGGAGAAGCTTGAGGACTTCGACCTGTTCCACCCGGACCGCATGGCATCCCGGATCCTGGACCTCGGCGACATCCTCACGCTGATCGAGCAGGCCGAGCGCGCGTTCGACCAGCGGCAGGCCGCCGAGATGGCGGGCAAGCTCACCTCCGCGGAGGGGTTCACGCTGGAGGACTTCATCGAGCAGCTCGCCATGGTCCGCCGGCTCGGCCCCATCAGCAACCTGCTCGGGATGCTGCCCGGCGCGGCGCAGAACCGCGAGATGCTCAGCCAGATCAGCGACAAGGACCTGGACCGGGCGGCCGCGATCGTCAGCTCGATGACCCCGGAGGAGCGCAGGAATCCCAAGATCTTGAACGGGTCGCGCAGGCTGAGGATCGCCGGCGGGGCGGGCGTCAGCGTGGGCGAGGTCAACGCGCTCGTCGTCCGGTTCCTGGAGGGCCAGAAGCTGATGCGGCAGATGATGGGCGGCACGCCGGGGCTGCCGGGCATGCGCCGGGGCCAGAGGGCGAAGGGGAAGAAGAAGGGGAAGGCAGGCCCGCGGCCGAACGGGAGCGGGGGCGGGGCCGACCGCCGGGGCGCCGGGTTCGGGCCCGGCGTGCCCGGCACCGCCGGGCCCGGCCCAGGCGGCGGCCCGGGCGATCTGCGCCCCGGGCTCGCCGGCGGCGGGCTGGGCAGCCCTGGGCCGGCCGCGGGGACCAGGGACGCGCGCCCGGGAGCAGCCTCGGGCCTTCCCCCGGCGTTCGGCGGGAAGGACAGGGCAGGCGGCGGCGGGCCGGTCGGCGAGGCGGGCTCCGTCACCGCGCGGGGGTTCCGGCTCCCCGGCCTGCCCGGCCGGCCCGTGCCCGGCCTGCCCGGCCGGCCCGTGCCCGGCCTGCCCGTGCCCGGCCTGCCTGCGCCCAGGCCGCGCGATCCGGCGCGGCCGGAGGGCAGGCGCGGGAAGGGAGGCAAGAAGGGCCGCTGACCGGCCGCCGGTCCGGCGGCCGGGCTGCCGCACGCAGCCGCATCTGGCAGAATGTGAACGCAACCATCGGCTCCGCGAGGCCCTCTCATTCTCGTCGCCGCCGTACCACGCGGGGAGGAGCGTCCGGTTCCCCACTCCGAACGCCCGCCCGCACCGAATCCGCTGGGAGAAGACCACAGCCGTGGCTGTCAAGATCAAGCTGAAGCGCATGGGCAAGATTCGCGAGCCCTACTACCGGATCGTCATCGCCGACGCCCGCACGAAGCGGGACGGCCGCGCCATCGAGGAGATCGGCAAGTACCACCCGAAGGCCGAGCCCTCGCTCATCGAGGTCAACTCGGAGCGCGCCCAGTACTGGCTCTCCGTCGGCGCGCAGCCGACCGATCCGGTGCGCAAGCTCCTTGAGGTGACCGGGGACTGGCAGCGCTTCAAGGGCCTGCCCGGCGCGGAGGGCACGCTGAAGACCGCCGCCCCGCGCACGGACAAGAAGGAAGCCTTCGCCGCAGCCCTCGCCGAGACGCTGACCGAGCCCGGGGCGGCGCCGAAGGGGAAGGCCAAGGCCTCTGCCCCGAAGTCGGGTGACGGGAGGGCCGCCAGGGCCGGCCAGGCCGCCGGGGCCGAGGGGGGCGGGCCTGGCGCGGGCAAGGCAGGGAAGGGCAAGGCCGCCGGCAAGGAGGCAGGCGCCGAGCCCGCCGATCCCGCCGGCGGAGGCTGAGGTGCTTGAGGAGGCGCTCGAGCACCTCGTGCGGGGCATCGTCGACCATCCCGACGATGTCCGGGTCTCCAGCCGCAACCTGCGCCGGGGCCGGGTCCTCCAGGTGCGGGTTCACCCGGATGACCTCGGGAAGGTGATCGGGCGCGGGGGGCGCACCGCCCGTGCGCTCCGCACGGTGCTCAGCTCCCTGGCCGGCGACTCCTACGTCCGCGTCGACCTGCTCGACTCCAGCGAGGTGCGCTAGCCGGATGCGGCTGGTCGTTGGCAGGGTCGGACGCCCGCACGGCCTGCGCGGCGAGCTCGCCGTGGAGGTGAGGACCGATGACCCGGACCGCCGCTTCGCGGCCGGGTCGGTGCTGGCCACCGATCCGGCCGAGCGCGGGCCGCTGACCGTCGCCGAGGCGCGGTGGCAGTCCGGCCGCCTGCTGGTCCGGTTCGCCGGATGCGACGACCGCAGCGCGGCGCAGGCGCTGCGCGGCACGGTCCTCGTCATCGACTCGGCCGAGCTGGAACCGCTCGCCGGGCCCGAGGAGTTCTACGATCACCAGCTCACCGGCCTGCGGGTCGAGACCGTGGGGGGCGAGCACGTGGGCACCGTTGCCGATGTCCTCCACCACGGGCAGGACCTGCTCGTCGTCCGCGGGCCGGGCACCCGGCCAGGCGCGGAGATCCTGATCCCGTTCGTCGCCGCGATCGTGCCCGAGGTGGACCTGCCCGGTGGCAGGCTCGTGATCGACCCGCCGCCAGGGCTGCTCGACCCGGATGCGGCTGTCTGACCGGCAGCCCGGGCGGCCGGCGCTGGCCGGCTGGGCCCGCCATCCCAGGACAGGAGGAGCCGCGCTGCGCATCGACATCGTCACGATCTTCCCCGAGTTCTTCGCCGCGCTCCGCGTGTCGCTGATCGGCAAGGCGATCGCACGAGGCGACGTCGCGATCGCGGTCCACGACCTGCGCGCGTGGGCTCACGATCCGCATCGCACGGTGGATGACGCGCCTTTCGGCGGCGGCCCCGGGATGGTGATGAAGCCCGAGCCGTGGGGCGAGGCGCTGGATGCCCTCGCGGGCCCGCCCGCCGGCCTGGTGGCCGGGGCCCCGGCCAGGCCCGGCCAGCCGGGTGCGGGTGGCTCGCGAGCCGGGCGCGGCCCGGGGCCGGTGCCCGGATCCGGGGCGGTGCGCGGATCCGGGGCGGAGCCCGCGGCCGCGCCTGTGCTGATCGTGCCGACTCCGTCGGGCGTCCCCTTCACCCAGGCGATGGCGGCCGAGCTGGCCGGCGGCGCCCACCTGATCGTGGCCTGCGGGCGGTACGAGGGCATCGACTCGCGGGTGACCGAGTACGCGCGCGCGCGGATGACGGTCCGCGAGGTGTCGATCGGTGACTACGTGCTCACCGGTGGGGAGCCGGCGGCGCTGGTCATCGTGGACGCCATCTGCCGCCTGCTGCCTGGCGTGCTGGGGAACGCCTGCTCGGCCGCCGACGACTCCTTCGGCGCCGGCGGCGGGCCGATGAGCGGCCTGGTGGAGGGGCCGGTCTACACGCGGCCCCGGGTGTGGCACGGCATGGCGGTACCCGCCGTGCTGCTCTCCGGCGACCACGGCGCCATCGCCCGCTGGCGGCGCGACCAGGCCTTGCGCCGGACCGCGCGGAACCGGCCTGATCTTGCCGCGCGGCTGCCTGCGTCGGCCCTGGACGCCAGGGACCGCGAGGTGCTGGCAGCCGCTGGCTTCGCGGCCGGCGGAGAGGATGTGGCACACTGAAGGCCGTGCCCCGGTGCCGGCAGGCTGGCGGGGCGCGGTCACGTGCCGCCTCGGCGGCCAGTTCACCTGAGCGCGTTCGCAGGCGTGCGCGTGGGAGCGACGAGGACAAGATTCGATGCACACCGCGATTGCCGAGCTTGAGCAGGCGCAGGTCCGGTCGGACATCCCGGACTTCAGGCCCGGCGACACCCTGAAGGTGCACGTGCGGGTCACCGAGGGCAACCGGACGAGAATCCAGGTGTTCCAGGGAATCGTCATCCGCCGTCAGGGCGGCGGGGCCCGGGAGACGTTCACCGTCCGCAAGATCAGTTACGGCGTGGGCGTCGAGCGGACGTTCCCCGTGCACTCACCGTCGATCGACACGATCGAGGTCGTCACGCGCGGTCAGGTTCGCCGCGCCAAGCTCTACTACCTGCGCTCGCTGCGCGGCAGGGCGGCCCGGATCAAGGAGCGGCGGGAGCCGGTCCGCTAGCGCGGCCGACGCCCGGCCCGCCGCTCGCCCCGGCATCACTGGCGCGCGCCCGCGGCACGGCCACATGGTCACGGTGCGCGCCTGGGCGCCCGGGTCACGGCGACGCGTGCCGCGCGTTCAGGCTCTCCAGGCCCGCGCCGGCGGTAGGCTGCGCTGGGGCAGCCGGGTGAGCGCCCCGTTCTGGCGCGCGGAGTTCGACATGCCCTGCCTCCCCCGCCGCCTTGCCGGTTCACGCCGGGCCGCTGCCGCCGTGGCGGCGGCCGGCCGACCGCTAGGCTGGAGGATGATGATGGACGACGAGCAGCGTGCGGGGGATGGCCTGCACGCCGAGCCGGGCGCGCGCGCCGGCGGGGCACGGGTTCCCGGCCCGCTGCCGTCGGGCGAGGACTGGGCGCGCGGCCGCCCGCCGCCGGGCGCCGAGGAGCCGGACGTCCCCGATGGCGCAGCGGGCGGGCGGGAACGGGACGGCCGGCGGCGGGGCGCGCTGTCATTCCTGACCGAGATGATCGTGCTGTTCGTCATCGCGCTCGCGATCGCCCTGGTGATCAAGACGTTCGTGGTCCAGCCGTTCTTCATCCCGTCGAGTTCGATGGAGGACACCCTGCTGATCGGCGACAAGGTGCTGGTGAATAAGCTCGTGTACCACATCAGGCCGATCGCGCGGGGCGACATCGTCGTGTTCGACGGCACGGGCTCGTGGAACCCTCCCGACGCCTCGCCGCCGTCGTCGGGCAACCCCCTCGCCCGGGTCTACGACGCGACGCTGCGGCCGCTGTTCGACTCGATCGCCGGGCTGTTCGGGACCGCGCCGGGCCAGACCGACTACATCAAGCGAGTGATCGGCATTCCCGGCGATCACGTCGTATGCTGCGATTCGCATCATCAGATCACCGTCAACGGCGTTCCCCTCAACGAGAAGTCGTATCTCATCCCAGGGGCGCTGCCGTCCCAGGAGCCGTTCAACGTCGTCGTGCCCCCGGGCAGGCTGTGGGTGATGGGGGACAACCGGCCCGACTCGGCGGACTCACGCCTGCACGACTGCGCGTACTCCGATCCTGAGGTCACCTGCGTCCCCTATGACCGGAACGGGACGATCCCGGAGAGCGCCGTGATCGGCAGGGCATTCATGATCATCTGGCCGCCGGGCCAGGTCCGGATCCTGCCGATCCCCGCGACGTTCGATCAGCCCGGCCTGAGCCGGCCCGGCTTCCGGTCTGCGGCCTGGCGGGACGCCGGGGCGCTCGCGGGTGCCGAGGCCGGGCTCGCCCTCGGCATGCCGGTCCGCCCGGCTGCGCCGTACCTGCCGCTTGCTGGCGGGCTCGCCGGGGCGGTCCCGCTGACGTTCATCGAGCGCCGGATGCGGCTGCGGCTGCGGGCCGCTCGCCGGCGCCGCCGCGGGGAACGCGGGAGCAACCGGGCTGGGCGCGGGGCGTCGGCGCAGCGGCAGGGAGGGCGCGGGATGCTGGCGGGGTGCGGACGGCTGGCGGGGCGCCGGGTGCTCGCGGGGTGCAGACGGCTGGCGGGGCGCCGGGTGCTCGCGGGATGCGGACGGCTGGCGGGGCGCCGGGCGCCGGCGGGGCGCGGGGCGCTGGCCCGCGGGGCACGCGAGGGCTAGCCCGTGCGGGCGGTGGCGCCGGGTGCGGACTGGGCGGCAGGCGCGGCCGTGCGCCGTCCTGTCGGGTACACCCCGAGGCGATCCGGCGGGCTGGCGGGCTACGAGCGGGTGCTGGCGCGGGCCGGGCTGGGGCCGGTGGCCGGCATCGACGAGGCTGGCCGCGGCGCCTGCGCGGGGCCGCTGGTCGTCGCGGCGGTCGTGCTCGGCGGCGCCGGCGCAGGCGCCGGGCTGGCCGATTCCAAGGCACTGACCGCACGCGCGCGGGAGGCCGCGTACCGGCGGATCGTCGCCTGCGCGCGCGCCTGGCACGTCGTGGTGATCGAGCCGGACCAGATCGACAGGCTCGGCCTGCACGCCTGCAACGTGGCGGGCATGCGGCGCGCGCTCGCGGGCCTGACGGGGCGTCCGGGGTATGTGCTCACCGATGGCTTCGAGGTTCCGGGCCTCGGGGTCCCGTCACTGGCGATGTGGAAGGGGGATCAGGTCGCCGCGTGCGTGGCCGCCGCATCGATCGTGGCCAAGGTCACCAGGGACGCGATCATGAACGGGCTGCACGCCCAGTACCCGCGCTACGGGTTCGCCAGGCACAAGGGGTACTCCACGCCTGGGCACATGGCCGCGCTCGACGCCTACGGGCCGTGCCCGGCGCACCGGCGATCGTTCGTGAACGTGCTGTCACGCCTGGGCAGGGCCGTGCCGGCCGGCGATCTCGCCGACCTCGTCGAGCCTGCGGGGACGCTCTGACCGGGGCGCTGACCGCGGCCCGGCGGCCGGCCGTCAGGTGCCCGACGCTCACCGCGCGCGGCGCCGATCGTCCTATCGTGGAGTTGACCGCGGGTTCGCCGGCCGGTCCGGCCCGCCGCGGAGCCGGGCCAGCCGCCGGGCCGGCCGCCCCAGTGGAGGGGAGAGCATGAGCGCCGAGGACCTTGAGAAGTACGAGACCGAGATGGAGCTGCAGCTCTACCGGGAGTACCGGGACGTCGTCGGTCTCTTCTCGCACGTGGTCGAGACCGAGCGAAGGTTCTACCTCACCAATGACGTCGACCTGAAGGTTCACACTGCGGAGAACGGCGAGGTCTACTTCGAGGTCACCATGCACGACGCCTGGGTGTGGGACATGTACCGGCCGGCCAGGTTCGTCAAGAACGTCAAGGTCGTCACGTTCAAGGACGTGAACATCGAGGAGCTCTCCAAGAGCGACCTGCAGCTGCCCGGGGACTCATAGCGCGCGCGGGAGGGCCATCCCGCACCGACAATCCGCGCCGGCTGTCCACAGGCCGGCGCGCGCGCCTGCCCCTGTCCACAGGAGAACGGGCCGGTCCCCTCACTCGCCTGCCAGTCAGGCAGTGTCGGGCCCGGAGGTGGTGGGCGTGCTTCAGAAGGATGTCCTGGGCCGGCTGGGCGAGCAGCTGGCGGCCGAGCACCTGCGGCGCTCCGGGATGCGGATCCTTGACCGCAACTTCCGGTGCGCCGATGGCGAGATCGACATCGTGGCGGCCGACGGCAGGGTCCTGGTCGCATGCGAGGTCAAGGCCAGGTCCGGCGTCCGCTACGGCACCCCGGTCGAGGCGATCACCGCCGACAAGCTCCGCCGGCTCCGCCGGCTCGCGGTCCGCTGGGTCACCGCGCACGGGCTGATCGCGGACGAGCTCCGGGTGGACGTCGTCGGAGTGCTGCGGACCCCCTCGGGCCAGTACGAGATCGAGCACCTGCGAGGGGTGGGCTAGATGGCCCTGGCCAGGGCGCACGCCATCGCGCTCGTCGGAGTGCAGGGTCATCCGGTGGAGATCGAGGCCGACATCGAGAACGGCATGGTGGCACTCCTGCTCGTGGGCCTGCCCGACACGGCGCTGCGCGAGGCGCGGGACCGGATCAGGTCGGCGATCATCAACAGCGGGGAGTCCTGGCCGAGCCGCCGGATCACGGTCGGGCTGTCGCCGGCCAGCCTGCCGAAGCGGGGGAGCGGCTTCGACCTGGGCATTGCCACGGCGATACTGGCTGCCTCCGGGGCGGTCCCCGCCCGTCGGCTGCGCGACCTGGTGCTGATCGGCGAGCTCGGGCTCGACGGGCGGGTACGGCCGGTTCCCGGGGTGCTGCCGGCCGCCGCCGCGGCGGCGGCCGGCGGATTCGGGTCGGTCGTGGTCGCCCGGGAGAACGCCGCCGAGGCCGCGCTGGTCCCCGGCCTGACCGTGATCGCCGCGCCGACCCTGCGCGCGCTGGCCGGGTGGCTGCGCGGGCGGGAGCCGGCCCGGGACGCGGCGCCGGCCGGCGGCGGACCGGAGTCACCCGGGCTCCTGGCCGGAGCCGCGCGAGCCGCGGAGGACAGGGGCGGCGGCGACGTCGTCGCCGTCATCGACGCCGGCGCCGCGCGGCCCGCGCTTGGCCTCCCGCGGCCCGCGTCCGGGGCAGCCGGCCGGCCAGGCCGCGCCGGGATTCCGGCGCGGCCTGGCCAAGGCGCGGGCCCCGGCCTGGCGGGCCCGGCCTGCCCTCAGGCTTCCGCCAGGGTGCCACCAGGCGGGAAAGACCTGGCGGACCTGGTCGGACAGCCGGTCGCCAGGCGCGCCGCGGAGATCTGCGCCGCGGGCGGCCACCACCTGATGCTGATCGGCCCGCCCGGCACGGGCAAGACCATGCTCGCTGAGCGGATCCCCGCCGTGCTGCCCCGCCTTGGGCCATCGGAGGCGCTTGAGGTGACCGCCATCCACTCGGTGGCCGGCACCCTGCCGCCCGGGTGCCCGCTGGTGACCGAGCCGCCGTTCTGCGCCCCGCATCACACCGCGTCGCGTGCGGCGATCGTCGGCGGCGGCAGCGGCATATTCAGGCCGGGGGCTGCCTCCCTGGCGCATCACGGCTGCCTCTTCCTGGACGAGGCGCCCGAGTTCGCCAGGGACGTCCTGGACGCGCTGCGGCAGCCGCTGGAGTCGGGCGAGGTGGTGGTGGCGCGCGCCGGCCTGACCGCGCGCTTCCCCGCCCGCTTCATGCTGATCCTCGCCGCGAACCCGTGCCCCTGCGCCAGCGCGCGGACGGCCGCCGCGGCATGTGAGTGCACGCCGCTCGCGCGCCGCCGGTACCTGGCACGGCTCTCGGGCCCGCTCCTCGACCGGATCGACGTCAAGGTCGAGTTCCTGCCGGTGCGGCGCGCGGAGCTGCTGAGCGACCGGGCGTTCACCGAGGCCAGCGCGGTGGTGGCCGAGCGCGTCCTGGCGGCCAGGCAGCGGGCGGCCGCGCGCCTGGCCGGCACGCCGTGGCGGCTGAACGCCCAGATCCCCGGGAGCGAGCTGCGACGGAGCTTCGCCCCGCCGCATGGCGCCCTGGCGCCGCTGGAGCGGGCGATGGACCTCGGCCAGATCAGCGCGCGGGGTGCCGACCGGGTGATCCGGCTCTCCTGGACGCTCGCCGATCTCGCCGGGCGGCCCCGGCCGGGCTCGGATGAGGTCGGGTACGCGCTCGGCCTGTGGCTGGGGATGTCGCGATGACCGGGCACGGGAAGCCGGCTGGCGACCCGGGGGAACGTCACGCGCGGGCGGCGCTGAGCTTCCTCGCGGACCCCGGTGATCCGGTCCTCGGCGAGCTGCTCCGCCACTGCCCTCCTGCCGATGTCGTCGCCGCGGTCGCCGCGGCGGGATCGTGGCGCGAAGCGCTGCCGGCCTCGTCTCGCCAGGTGCCCGGGCTGGACCGCGCGTTCGCGCGGTGGCGGTCACGCGTCGGCGAGGTCCCGCCCGGCCGCCGCATCGCGGCGTGGGAGCGCGCCGGGTACCGGCTCGTCGGCCCCGGCGACCCGGAGTGGCCGACCCAGCTTGACGACCTGGGCACCGCCCGCCCCGTCGTCCTGTGGCTGTGCGGGCCCGCGGATCTGCGCTATTCCTGCCTGCGGTCGGTCTCGATCGTGGGCTCGCGCGCGGCATCGGCGTACGGGGCGCACGTTGCGGGCGAGATCGCCGCGGACCTGGCGGGCCGCGGCTGGACCGTGGTCTCCGGCGGCGCCTACGGGATCGACGCGAGCGCTCACAGGGGCGCGCTCGCGCCGGGCGGCAGCACGGTCGCGGTCCTGGCGAGCGGCCTGGGGTTCGGTTACCCCAAGGGACACTACGAGCTGTTCGAGGCGATCGCCGGAAGCGGCGCGCTGGTCAGCGAGTCCCCGCCGGACCGCGCGCCGACCAGGCCGGGGTTCCTGATCCGCAACCGGGTCATCGCGGCCCTCAGCCGGGGCACCGTGGTCGTGGAGGCGGCCCTGCGCAGCGGCGCGCTCAACACGGCCCGGCAGGCCAGCGACCTGGGCAGGGTGGTCATGGCGGTTCCCGGGCCGGTGACCTCTGATCGCTCGGCCGGATGCCACGAACTGATCCGGCAGTGGGGGGCCGCGTGCGTGACCTGCGCGCAGGACGTGACCGAGCTCCTCGCCCCGCTGGGTGAGGACCAGGGCCAAGGGCCGGATCGCGGGCCCGTCGTCCCCGCGTCCGAGCTCGACCCGGTGACCAGGGCCGTGCTCGCCGCAGTCCCCCGCCGGCCGGGCCGTGGCCCGGCGGCCATCGCCCTGATGGCCGGGGTCGGCCTCGACACGGCGGTGCGCTGCCTCGGGCTGCTCGCGGCGGCCGGCCACGTGGAGCGCTGCGAGCAAGGCTGGCGTGCCAGGCGGAGCCCAAGATAGGCGCTGCGGCGATGCCCGCGGCGGGCGCAGACTGGATGGGTGCGCCAACGCTCATCGCGGGCGCGGCCCGCGCGAGACGACCCGCCGGGGCACGGTTCCCCCGTGCCCGGGCCCGGCGCTGCCCGCGGGGTTCCGGCCCCACACGGGCAGGGCGGGATGACGGGGATGGCCGGGCCGGGCGGGACGGCCCGGGGCAGTGCGGCCGCCCGCGAGGACCTTCCAGCTGGACTGGACGCCGCGCTGGCCGCGTTCGCCCGGCACCTGGGGGCCGAGCGCGGGCTGGCCGGGCACACCGTCCGCGCCTACCTCAGCGACGTGCGGTCGATGCTCGGCCACGCGAGCCGGTGCGGAGCCCGGGCAGTCGCCGACCTGGACGTGGCAATGCTGCGGGCCTGGCTCGCGACCGGGCATGCCGCCGGGCGTTCGCGGGCCACGCTCGCCAGGAGGTCGGCGTCGGCGAGGGCGTTCACGGCGTACGCGCACCAGCGGGGGCTGCTCGCCACAGACCCGGGACCGCTCCTGGGGACGGCGCGGGTGCGCCGGCCGCTGCCGGGCGTCCTCACGGTCGCGCAGATGCGGCTCGTCCTGGACGCGGCCCGCCCCGGGAGCGGAGCCAGCCCGGTCGATGCCGGGCGAGATCTTGTCCCGGGAACCGTGCCGGGATGCGGTGCCGTGCCGGGAGGCGGTGCCGTGCCGGGCTCCAGCTCCGGCGCGGGGCCGGGCTCCGTGCCGGGGCAGGGCCACCCGCCAGGCCGTTCCGATACGCGGGCGGCCGGCGCGCTGCGCCTGCGGGATGCCGCGATCGTCGAGCTGCTGTATGCCACCGGCATCCGGGTCAGCGAGCTGTGCAACCTCGACGCTGGCGACATCGACGAGGCCCGGCGGACCATCCGCGTGCTCGGGAAGGGAGCCAGGGAACGGGTCGTCCCGGTGGGGATCCCGGCTGCCGCCGCGGTGGACAGGTGGCGGCGCCTGGGCCGCCCGCTGATCGCCCGTCCCGGGTCTGGTGCGGCGCTCTTCCTCGGCGCGCGGGGCGGGCGGATCGACCCGCGCACGGCGCGGCGGGTCGTCCACGCGCGGATCGCCGCGGCCGCCGGGGTGCCGGACACCGGCCCGCACGGCCTGCGTCACTCCGCCGCGACCCACCTGCTGGAAGGCGGCGCCGACCTGCGCAGCGTGCAGGAGTTCCTCGGCCACGCGTCGCTGGCCACCACCCAGGTCTACACCCACGTCTCGGCGGAGCGGCTGGTCCGGGCCTATCGGCAGGCGCACCCGCGGGCCTGAGCCGCGTGCCGCGCCGGCTCCCGTCGGGGCCTGCGGCATGTAGACTTTGTGGCACGGCCGGAGGGTCGTGCGCGGCATGCGCTCCCTTGGGCCGAATTCACGTGTCCGCTGGCCGCCAGGGCAGCATGGCCTGCAGCCCTGGCGGATCGTCTCCCACCGGTCCGCGGCGTGCCCGCGGCGGGAACGTTCGGACGCTGGCAGCAACCGGCTCGCGCCGCCTGCGGGCGGGCGCGCAACATGGAAAGGGGACACCGGCATGGCCCCGGTCGTCACCATGCGGCAGCTCCTGGAGAGCGGCGTCCACTTCGGGCACCAGACCCGGCGGTGGAACCCGAAGATGAAGCGCTTCATCTTCACCGAGCGCAACGGCATCTACATCATCGACCTGCAGCAGTCGTTGCAGTACATCGACAAGGCCTACGAGTTCATCAAGGAGACCGTCGCCCACGGCGGCACGGTCCTGTACGTGGGCACGAAGAAGCAGGCGCAGGAGGCCATCGCGGAGCAGGCGCGCCGGGTCGGCATGCCCTACGTGAACCAGCGCTGGCTCGGCGGGATGCTCACCAACTTCTCGACCGTCTACAAGCGGCTCCAGCGGCTCAAGGAGCTCGAGGAGTTCGACTTCGACGACGCGGGGAGCTCCAACCTGACGAAGAAGGAGAGGCTTCAGCTCAGGAGGGAGCGGGACAAGCTGGAGCGCTCGCTCGGCGGCATCAGGGACATGGCCCGGATCCCGAGTGCGATCTGGGTCGTCGACACCAAGAAGGAGCACATCGCGATCAGCGAGGCGCGCAAGCTGGGCATACCGGTGGTCGCGATCCTCGACACCAACTGCGACCCGGACGAGGTCAGCTACCCGATCCCCGGCAACGACGACGCGATCCGCAGCGTCTCCCTGCTGACCAGGGTGGTGGCCGACGCGGTGGCGGAGGGCCTGATCGCTCGCGCCGCCAGGGCCGGGGGCGAGGAGAAGGCGCACGGCGACGGGGAGCTCGGCGCCGCCGAGCCGCTCGCCGAGTGGGAGCGCGAGCTGCTCGAGGGACGGGCGGCCATCGCCCCCGAGGGCGCGGGGGCTGAGTCCCCGGCCGCTGCGGCTCCGGCCGCGGACGCCCCGGGGGCGGAGGCCGGCTCCGCGCCGCCCGGACCGGGTGCCGCCCCCGCCGGCGCCGGGCAGCCGCGGGCGGGGGCTGAGGACGGCGAGCCCGAGCCGGCTGCGGGCGAGGACGGCGAGCCCGCGGCCGGGGCCGCCGGGCCGGCGTGAGCCAGGCGACGCCGGGCGCCGAACGGGACCGGCCCGCGCTCGATCCGGCGGCACCGGGACGAGGCCGGCGCGCGCGGTGCCTCAGCCGATGACCAGACTGCGAAAGTAGAGGACATGACGAACTACACCGCCGCGGACGTGAAGCGGCTCCGGGAGCTGACCGGCGCCGGGATGCTCGACTGCAAGAACGCCCTGGTCGAGGCCGGGGGCGATGTCGATGCCGCGGTCGAGGCGCTGCGCGTCAAGGGAGCCAGGGACGTGGGCAAGCGGGCCGGGCGCACCGCGGCCAACGGGCTGGTCACCTCGGCGCTCGACGGGAACACCGCGGGCGTGCTCGTCGAGCTGAACTGCGAGACCGACTTCGTCGCCAAGACCGACGTGTTCCAGCAGGTCGCCAGGGACATCGCGGCGGCGGCGCTGGCCGCGGGCGCGACCGACCGCCTCTCCGTCCTGCGCCTGCCGGTCCGGGATGGCAAGACCGCCTCCGATCTGATCGAGGAGGCCAGCGCGGCGCTGAAGGAGAAGCTCGAGCTCGGCCGCTTCGCGGCGCTCACGGGCGGGTACGTGACCAGTTACCTGCACAAGTCCGACCCGGCCCTGCCGCCGACCCTCGGCGTGCTCGTGCAGCTCGACGAGGCGGGCGCGCCGGCCGCGCAGGAGGTGGCGCACCAGGTGGCTGCCATGCGGCCGCAGTACGTCACCAGGGACGACATCCCGCCGGACGTGCTCGACCGAGAGCGCAGGATCGCCGAGCAGGTGACCCGTGAGGAGGGCAAGCCCGAGCAGGCGATCCCGAGGATCGTCGAGGGCAGGCTGAACGCGTTCGTCAAGGACGTCGTCCTCGTCGAGCAGGCGACGGTCCGCGACCCCAAGAGGACCGTGAAGCAGCTCCTCGCCGAGTCGGGCGGGAGCGTGCGGGCGTTCGCCCGGTTCCAGATCGGCCAGGCGGGTTGAGCCCGGGCGGCGGGGCAGCAACCCAGGCAAGGGGGTCCGACGGTGCCAGGTAGCGCGGCCCCGCGCGGCGCGGTGACACCGGATCGCGCCGCGCCCGGAGCCGGCGCGGTGGCGGCAGTGCCGGACGCCGGCGGCCCCGGCGGCCAGCGGCCCCGCTGGCACCGGGTGGTGCTCAAGCTGTCCGGCCAGGCCTTCGCCGGCGGCGCTGGCCTGGGCATCGCGCCGGACGTCGTCTCCCACTTCGCGCGCGAGATCCGTGACGCCACCCTGCTCGGCGTGCAGGTCGCCGTCGTCGTGGGCGGCGGGAACATGTTCCGCGGGGCGGCCCTGTCCGAGCGCGGGATCGACCGCGCGCGCGCCGACTACATGGGCATGCTCAGCACCGTGATCAACTGCCTTGCGCTGCAGGACGTGCTGGAGAAGCTGGGCGTGGAGACCCGGGTCCAGACGGCGATCACCATGGGCCAGGTCGCCGAGCCTTACATCCCGCGGCGCGCGATCAGGCACCTGGAGAAGGGGCGGGTCGTGATCTTCGGCGCCGGCCTCGGCGCCCCGTTCTTCTCGACCGACACCTGCGCGGCCCAGCGGGCCCTGGAGATAGGGGCCGAGGCCGTGCTCAAGGGCACCCAGGTCGCCGGGGTCTACGACGCCGACCCGCGCGAGTCGCCCGGGGCCAGCATGCTCCGCCGGCTCGACTACAGCGAGGTGCTCCGCCGCGGGCTCAAGTTCATGGACGCGACCGCGGTCAGCCTGTGCATGGACAACGACCTGCCGATCGTCGTCTTCGACCTGATGCAGGCCGGGAACGTCGTGCGCGCCGTCCGCGGCGAGCCGATCGGCACGCTGGTCTGCCGCGGGGACCGCGGGACCGGGCATGATGGGGACGGGCAAGGTGCCAAGGGCGCTGAGGAGCCGCAATGATCGACGAGATCCTCCTCGAAGCCGAGGAGAAGATGGAGAAGGCCGTCGCGGTCGCCAAGGAGGACTTCGCGAGCGTCCGGACGGGTCGTGCTCACCCGTCGATGTTCAGCAAGATCACGGCTGAGTACTACGGGACGCAGACGCCGGTGAACCAGCTCGCCTCGTTCCACATGCCGGAGCCGCGGATGGTGCTGGTCCAGCCCTTCGACAAGAGCTCGCTCACCGCGATCGAGAGGGCGATCCGCAACAGCGACCTCGGCGTCAACCCGTCCAATGACGGCACGGTGATCCGCGTGGTCCTCCCCGAGCTCTCCGAGGAGCGGCGCAGGGAGTACATCAAGGTCGCCCGGCACAAGGCGGAGGACGGGCGGGTGTCGATCAGGAACATCCGCCGCCACGCCAAGGACGCGATCGACAAGCTGGTGAGGAACGGCGAAGCCGGCGAGGACGAGGGCCGGCGGGCCGAGGGCGAGCTCGACAAGCTGACCCACGCGTACGTCTCGCAGGTCGACGAGCTGCTCAGGCACAAGGAGGCGGAGCTGCTCGAGGTATGACGCCGGCCGGGTATACCGTAGCCTCGCGAACGGGAGCATTCCGGGCTTCTGGCCTCGGGGACGCGCCCGCCGGGCGGCCCGGCAGGCCGCCGGGCGGCCGGTGAGCGCACGCTGCTGCGGGCCGCCGCGCGGCGGTGCCGGGACGGCGGGCCTGCCGCGCTCCGGCGCCCGGCACAGGGGAGGCACGTGAGCGAGCGGAAGATCCGCGCGGGCCGCAACCTTCCGGCCGCCATCGCGGTTGGCCTCGCCCTCGGCGGGCTGGTCCTGCTCACGCTGCTGACCGTCAAGGCGACCTTCCTGATCGTGATCGCGGGGATCCTCGGCGTGGCGCTGTGGGAGCTGGCGCACGCCCTGTCCGCCCGGCGGATCGAGCTCCCGGTCATCCCGGTCGCCGTGGGCGGCGCGGCGATGCTGGCGCTGGCCTACTGGCGCGGCGCCGCGGCGCTGGCCGCCGCGCTGGCGGTCACGTTCGCCGTGGTGCTGGCCTGGCGGCTTCCCGGCGGCCAGGATGGCTACCTGCGCGACGTGACCGCCGGCGCGTTCACCTTGCTGTACCTGCCGACGCTGGCGTCGTTCGTGGCGCTGATGCTCGCCCAGGCCGACGGCGCGCGCCGGGTCCTGCTCTTCGTCACGCTGACGGTCTGCAGCGACACCGGCGGGTACTTCGCCGGCATCCTCGTCGGCCGCCACCTCATGGCCCCGTCGATCAGCCCGAAGAAGACATGGGAGGGGCTCGGCGGCTCGGTGCTGCTGTGCCTGGCGGCTGGCGCCCTGGGCATGACGCTGCTGCTGCCGGGGACGGCCTGGGGAGGCCTGGTCCTCGGGGCGGGCGCGGTCACCGCGGCCACGCTCGGCGACCTCGCCGAGTCCATGATCAAGCGGGACCTGGACACCAAGGACATGTCGTCGGTCCTGCCCGGGCACGGCGGGGTGCTCGACCGCATCGACTCGCTGCTGCTCGTCGCCCCGGTGGCCTGGCTGCTCATGACCGCGCTGCTGTAGCGGCGCCGCGCGGCGGCAGCGCTGCGGCGGGCGGCCGCTCACCGCGAGCCCGCCGCGGCGGCCTTAGCCGACCACCCAGCTGCGGCTCTGCGAGGCCATCTGGTTGACCAGGCTGGACGCGCCCCTGCTCTCGGCGAACAGGCGCTCCCGGTTCGTGATCGGGATCATCCACAGCCAGGTGACCGGCTCGCCGGCCACGGTGAACCCGGACAGGTCGGGAACCCGCGGCCCTAGCAGGAGCCCGGGGTTGTCGAGGAAGAGCACGGCCTCGTTGCCCCCGCCGAGCGGGAAGCTCGCCGGCCCGTGATGCCAGGCCAGCGTGTGGCCGCTGCCAATCCAGCTCACCTCGCGCCAGGGATACTGGGCGAGCCAGCGGAAGATCCGGCCCACCTGGTTGCCCGGGAGCGTGGTCGCGACCGCCAGCTCGATCTTGGCGCGCCCCGCCGCGCCCTGCTCGGTCTGCTCGATCACCGGCATCCGCTGGCAGCTCATGCCCACCGTGGTCACCACCGTGAAGTCGCGGTGCCCGCCCGGCGGGCGCTCGGAGACGCCGACCAGCGGCTGCCGGCCCTCCGAGACGTCCCAGTAGCGGGCGCCCGGGCCCAGCCTGGCGAGCAGGTGGCCGAGCATGCCCTGCTGGAACTGCGCCCACGCCTGCGGGTCGAGCCGCCACCGCCAGAAGTCGATCGCCTCCCTCACCCGGGGCCCGAGGCCCTCCAGGGCCTCGTCGAGCGACCAGCCGAACGGGGTCTGGCCGATGACGTCCCTGCTGTACCCCGGCATGCCCTTGGACATGTCCGCCCAGCCGGGGATCACGGCGAGCAGGTCGTCGCCGTCCAGGACGGCCACGCCGTCGCCCTCCTCGAACCAGACCGCCCTCAGGGCCTTGGGGTCGAACGGCGGGAGCCCCTCCGGGTGCTTGGTGTAGCCCTCGGGCATCGCAGGGGCCTGGCCGGCGTCCAGCAGGTCCAGGTCGACTCCGGCGGGTGCCCGGTGGTGATTGGCGATCCAGGTGGCGGCGATCGGCTCGGCCGGATCGTACAGGTACGCGGCGGTGGTCCAGCCGTCGCACTCCACCACCAGGCGCCTGCTGCCGTAGGGGCTCTCGCTGTCCAGCAGCGTGGCCGGCCGTCCCGGCTGGCCGGGTATCCTGGGGCTGGTTCTGCCGCGCGTGCTCTGCATAGCAAGAGAATCTATCCACATCGGGTGGATCACGTGGCGAGTCGGGGATAGCGTGAGAGGCTCCGCGTGTCGGTCATGGGCGTCGTGTCGCGCCAGGAGTCCCGGCGGGCTCCGCTCCACCTGGCCGACCTCGACCGGGCCGGCCGCCGGGCCGCGGTCCGCGACCTCGGGCAGCCGCCGTTCCGCGCCGACCAGATGTCACGTCACTACTTCGGCCGGCTCGCCGAGTCCGCGGCGGAGATGACCGACCTCCCGGCCGCCGCCCGGGACGCGCTCGGCCGGGCGCTCCTGCCGCGGCTGCTCGATCCGCTCCGCGAGCTCGCCTGTGACGGCGGCCTCACCCGCAAGACGCTGTGGCGGGCGCATGATGGCGCCCGCGTGGAGTCGGTCCTGATGCGGTACCCCGGGCGCGCCACGATGTGCGTGTCGTCCCAGGCGGGCTGCGGCATGGCCTGCCCGTTCTGCGCCACTGGCCAGGCGGGCCTGACCAGGAACCTGTCCACCGCCGAGATCGTCGCGCAGGTGGTGAACGGCGCCCGGGCGCTGGCCCGGGGCGAGGTGCCCGGCGGGCCGGGCCGGGTCTCCAACGTCGTGTTCATGGGAATGGGCGAGCCGCTGGCCAATTACGCGGCCGTGGCGGCCGCGATCCGCCGGATGACCGACCCGGTGCCCGACGGCCTCGGCATCTCCCGGCGCGCGGTCACGGTCTCCACGGTCGGCCTCGTCCCGGCGATCCGGCGGCTCGCGGGCGAGCGCTGGCCGGTCCGGCTGGCGGTGTCCCTGCACGCGCCGGACGACGAGCTGCGCGACGAGCTGGTGCCGGTCAACCGGCGGTGGAAGGTCGCCGAGGTGCTGGACGCGGCGTGGGAGTACGCGGCTGCCAGCGGCCGGCGGGTCTCGGTCGAGTACGCGATGATCCGCGGCGTCAACGACCACGCCTGGCGCGCCGACGCGCTGGCCGGGCTGCTCGCCGGCCGGCGGGCGCACGTGAACCTGATACCGCTGAACCCGACGCCCGGGTCACGGTGGGCCGCGTCGGATCCGGCCGTCCAGGCGGAGTTCGGGGCGCGCCTGGCGGGCCGGGGCGTGCCGGTCACCGTCCGGGACACCCGCGGCCGGGAGATCGACGGCGCCTGCGGGCAGCTCGCCGCGACGATCCCGCCCCGGTGAGGAGAGGCGGGACGCCGGGCGGGAGACCGGGCGCTAGTGTGTCTCGATGCCTGGGATGCGGTCAATCACCCGGAAGCGGCGGGCGCTCATGGCCGGCCTGGTCCACGCGGCCTGGCGTGGCCTCCGGCAGGCCGGGGCGATCAGCGCCGAGACCGCGGCCGGCCGCAGGTTCGCGGCCTTCGGCGAGGGGTCGCTGATCGCCTTCCCTCCCGGCGCCATCTACGGCGAGCGCTGGATCGAGGTCGGCTCCGGGACCATGATCGCGGAGCAGGCCTCGGTCTGCGCCGGGATGATGCCGGGCCACGACCTCGGGGCCGGCACCGTGCTGCGGATCGGCGACCGCTGCGTGATCGGCAGGGGCAGCCACATCGTGGCGCACTGCTCGATCGACATCGGCGACGACGTGTTCACCGGGCCGTACGTCTACATCACCGACCAGAATCACGGCTACGCCGATCCCGACCGGCCGATCGGGCGCCAGTGGCCGGTGAACGCGGCCGTGCGCATCGGGCCGGGCACCTGGCTGGGCACCGGGGTGATCGTCCTGCCCGGGTCGGTGATCGGGAGGAACGTGGTCGTGGCCGCGGGCTCGGTGGTCCGCGGTGAGATCGGGGACCACTGCGTGGTGGCGGGCGTGCCGGCCAGGGTGGTGCGGGACTTCACGCCGGGGGAGGGGTGGACGAGGAGGCCGGCCGGCTCCCGGAAGGCCGCCCCGTGAGCCCGCCCCGCCGCGCTCGGCCGGGCCCGGGGCGGGGCCCGCCCGGCGGCTCCGGCCGCGCGGCTCGGGCGCCGCTTATCTGCGGGTCGAACGCCTCGCCCCGCAGCGCGCGCTCGACCAGGCCCGCTGCCCTGGCGAGGGCGGCGAGCCGGCCGCCCTCGGCCCGGTAGGCGGCCAGGACGGCCTCGACGGCCGCCGGCGGCAGGGCCGGGCCGAGCTCGGCGCGAGCCGTCCGGTACCCGTTCCTCGCTCCCTCCACGCACGCCGTCAGGTGGTGCCTGGCCAGCGCGGCGAGGGCAACCGGGTGCCGCCGGAGCACGCCGTGGGCGAGGTAGCCGGGCGGCACCACCTCCAGGAGCCAGGCGACGGCGCTTGGCTCGAACTCCGCGCTGCCGGGCGGGTGGACGCCGGTCGGCCAGCCCGGCGGCAGGTGGGACGCCACGCCGGCCAGCATAGCCCGTGATCGAACAGGCGTTCTAGTCCCCGGGGCCAGCCGTCGTGCCCGGGCTGCTCCAGCGCCAAGGATCGGTCCAGGGGTCGGGCCGGTCGTCACCGGTGCTGCCTGCGGTTCCGCCAGCTGCTCTCGGGCCGGCATCGAAGGCCGCGAGGGAACCGCGCTCCGGCGGGCACCAGTGCCCCGCCGGGGAGCCGTGCCCCGGGCGTGCCATCGGGGCCGTCGGCCAGCGGTCATCCGTCCAGGGCGGGGCGCCGTCGCCGCCCTGGTCCGGCCAGAGCGGCAGGGCGGCCGTCCCGGCTGCGGGGTGGCTGGCGCAGGGGTGGCCGTCGGAGGGGCGGCGCCCGGGGACGCGGCCGGCTGGGACGCCGTCGGCCGGGGCGCGGCCCGCTGGGACGCGGTCCGCGCGCGCGTGGCCGGCGGGCCCGCCAGCCGGGCCAGCCCGGCCGGCGACGCCGACCCCGGAGGCGCGGCGCCGGCGCGCGGCTGGCCAGCCTGCGACGGGCAACCTGGCCGTCCGGGCGCGCCGGTGTGGCCTCCGGGCGGGCGGTGCGGCCGGGCCGAGCCCGATCATGACCGCCCCGCCGCCGTCCGGGGACCGGCCGATCGTGAGCGTGCCTCCGGAGTTCTCGGCGATCCGGCGGGCAATGTCCAGCCCCAGGCCGGTCGAGCCTCCCCCGGAGCGGCCCCGCCCGGCGGGGTCGGGAAGCGAGAATCCCGGGCCATGGTCGCTGACCGCGAGCCAGGCCCCGCCGGCGGCGCGCGGCGACAGCCGGACCGAGAACGCGGTCCCCTCCGGCGTGTGGGCGAACACGTTCTCCAGCAGGATGTCCACGCATGCGGCCAGGTCATCGGGGGGCACGCGCACCGGGATCGGAAGCGCCGGGATCTCAACCGTCATCCACCGGTCCTGGTCCTCGGCGAGCGCGCGCCAGTAGGCGGCGCGCTCGCGGACGATCGCCGTGGCGTCGCTGGCCGCGTGGGCATCGGCGTCGCTCGGCCGCCGCGCCCGGGCGATGACCTCGTTCACCGTCCTGGTCAGCGCGTCCACGTCGGCCACGACCCGCGCCATGATCTCCTTGTCGCCGGTCAGCATCTCCGCGTCGATCCGCAGGGCCGTCAGCGGGGTGCGCAGCCGGTGGGACAGATCGGCCAGGGTCTCGCGCTCATGGGCGAGCAGCTCGCCGATCCGCACCGCGAGCCGGTTGAGGCCATCGCTCACCTGGCGGATCTCCGGCGGTCCGGTCACCGTGGCCCGCGCCGACAGGTCGCCGCCGGCGAGCTGCTCGGCGACGGCGGCGGTGCTGCGCAGCGGACGCACAAGGCTCCGGGTGAGCTGGGATGCCAGGCCGACGGCGAGCAGCAGCAGGCCCGCCGCCACCGCGCCGAGCACCAGCCAGGCCTTGGTCACGCCGCGCTGCAGCGCGGAGTCGGGGACGAACGCCCGGATCACCGCGGCGCCGTTGCGCAGCCCCTGCACGGCCACGAAGATCGCGACGCCGCCGCCCGCCTGCTCGGTCAGGCTGCGCCCGCTCGCGGCCAGCCGGACGCCGGCCGACCACGGGGCCGGCGCGCCCAGCCGGGCGCCGCCGGACCGCTCCCCGCCAGGCCGCCCGCCGGACCGCGTGCCGCCGGGCAGGAAGTAGATCGTCAGCGGCTCGCCCGGGTCCCGCTGGTTCGCGTAGGTCACCGCCAGCCGCAGGTCATGACGGCCGAGAGTGGCCACCAGCGGCGCCATGAACTGCGCCCGGATCGTCGCGCCGTTGACGGCGTTGTCAGCGGCGAACGTCCGCAGCAGCATGGCGAGCGGCACCATGAACGAGACCAGGACCAGCGAGCCGATCGCGAGCACGAGCAGGACGATGCGCAGCCTCATGAGATCACCGCGGCTCCGGCTGCGGTGGCACGGCCAGCTTGATGCCGACCCCCCGGATCGTGTGCAGGTAGACCGGCTGCTGCGCGCTCTCGCCGAGCTTGCGCCGCAGCCACGAGACATGCACGTCCACGGTCTTGTCCGCGCCGCCATAGGGCATGCGCCACACCTGGGTCAGCAGCTCGCGCTTGGTCACCACCTGCCCGGCCCGCGCGGCGAGGTAGTGCAGCAGATCGAACTCCCGCCGGGAAAGGTCAAGCCGGCGGCCGTGCAGCGTCGCCTCGTGCGCCTGGCCGTCGAGGCGGAGCGCGCCCACGACGATCGGCTCGGCGCCCTTGCCGTCGGCGGCCACCCGGCGCAGCACCGCCCGCACCCGGGCCTCGATCTGGCCCGCCCCGAACGGCTTGACCAGGTAGTCGTCTGCGCCCGCGTCGAGCGCCCGGACAATGTCGGCCTCGTCGTCGCGGGCCGTCGCCACCACGACCGGAACGGTGCTGACGGCCCGGAGCATCCGCAGCGCCTCATAGCCGTCCAGGTCGGGCAGCCCGAGGTCCAGGATGATCAGGTCGGGCGGTGCATCGACGACCAGCTGCAGCGCCTCCATCGCGCTCGGCGTGCTCGATACCGCGTGCCCACGCTCGGAGAGCGCGCGGATGAGCGCGCTGCGGATCGCGGCATCGTCCTCGACGAGCAGCAGCTGTGCCACACCGCGAACGTAGCGGGCGCGCCCGGCACGCCGCGCCGGATCAGGGCAAATGACCATGGCCGCCCGGCCCGGGCCCGGCCGGCCAGCGTACCGTTGAGGCCCCGTTTACGAAGGCTTAACCGCGCTGGGACCACAATGATCCCGTGCCGCCCCGGATCCTCATCGGCGCGGGCGCGTGGGTGCTCGGTGCGGTCACCGCCACCGCCGGGAGCCTGCTCGCCGTGGACCAGCTCGGCCAGGACCTGCTCGCGCAGCAGGACAGCAGGCAGGTCTCGGTGGCCACGGTCAACGCCGAGCTCGCTCTTGAGCGCTCCGAGCGGCCGCCCGCCCGCGCGCATCCGGCCGGCTCACCGTCCCCCGCCGCGCCACCGGCCGCGGCGCGCCCCGGTGCGCGCCGCGGCGCGCGGGCGGCCGGTCCCGTGCTCCCTCAGCCCTCGCCGCCGGGCGAGATGCTAGTGACCAGCGATGGCACCGCGGTCGCGACCTGCGGGCACGGCGAGGCGTACCTGGTCTACTGGAGCCCGCAGCAGGGCTTCGAGGCGACGGGGGTGGCCCGCGGGCCCGCGAGGGCCGCCACGGTGACCTTCCGCGGTTCACAGGGCGGCATGGTGCTCACCGTGACCTGCCGCGGTGACGTCCCGGTCAAGCAGGTCGCGGCCCTGACCGGGGCCGGTGAGCAGCAGGACAGCTGACGGCGCCCGCCCTAGCGGCCCTCTTCCTCGACGATCAGCAGCGCGAGCGTCGGGCATGCGGCGGCGGCGCGGCTGGCCATCGGGGTCAGCTCGTCTGGGACCGGCCCGCGTGCGATGATCGGGTAGCCCCACGGGTCCAGGGTGATCAGCTCGGGGAGCAGCTCGGCGCACATCCCGTGGCCGGCGCACATGATCGGATTGACCCGCAGGCGCTGGCTCACCAGTACTCCACGTCCCCCGGCACGGGCAGCACCGGCGGGCGCTGGACGCCATGGCACGGCCCGCGCCGGCCGTGCCAGCGCGCATCGTCCCCGAACGCGGCAAGGGCGCTGCCCGCGAGCTGGGTCGCGCCATCGGGGTGGCGGCACGCTCCGCGCCCCTCGATGAGCCGGATCAGCCGCGAGATCCGCTCCGCGGCGTCACCCCGCCCGCCGTGGTATGCCAGGTCGGCGAGGGCGTCGGCGAGCGCGGGCAGCCCGAACGCGCACGGTCCGCACTGGCCGGCGCTCTCGTCCGCGAGGTACCTGACGACCCGGGCGGTCTCGGCGAGCCCGCACGAGGACTCAGGCAGCGCGACGATGATGCCCGCCCCCATCGCCGCGCCGACCGATCGCAGGCCCGGGTGGGACAGCGGCGCCGGCCAGGCGGCCTCGGCCGGCAGCCACGTCCCGAAGTACCCGCCCACCAGGATCGCCTGGGGGCGCTCGGTCGGCCCGCCGGCGATCATGAGCACCTCGCCGGCCGGCGTGCCGAGCTCGATCTCGTAGACTCCGGGCCGCGCGACCGACCCGCTCACGGTCACCAGCGCGGTTCCCGGCGCCGACGGGACCCCCGCCTGGCGGAACCAGGAGTTCCCGTACCGGGCGATCAGCGCCAGGTGGGCGAGCGTCTCCACGTTGTTCACGGCGGTGGGGCGGCCGCCGACCCCGCGCTCATGCGTCCGGGGCGGGGTGAACGTGGGCAGGCCGGGCCCGTCGTTGATGCGCTGCACGATCGCGGTCTGCTCGCTCGCCACGTAGCGCGGCTCGACCCGGACGATCCGGACCGGGACCGGGTCGATGCCGGCCACCTCCCTGGCCTGCACGGCGGCCTCCAGGCCGGCGGCCAGCCGCTCCTCGCCGGCGTGCACGGCGACGTAGGCCTGCGACGCCCCGACGGCGAACGCGGCCAGTGCCACGCCGTCCAGCACCAGGTGCGGGGCCCGGGACAGCAGGAGCCGGTCCTTCCGGCTGGCGGGCTCCCCCTCGCAGCCGTTGGCGACCACGACGGCGGGGCCGTGGCCGGCCGCGACCGAGCGGAGCTTGCGCCCGGTCGGGAAGCCCGCCCCGCCCCGGCCGGTCAGCCCGGACCGCTCGACCACGTCGATCAGCCGGGACGCGGCCCGGCGCGCCGCTGCGCTCGCCGGCTCTGCCGGGAGCGGCAGCGGCCCGAAGGTGGCCTCATGCAGGTGGAGCCCGGCCCGCGAGCCGTCGGCCAGCCCGGCCAGCAGCCTCGGCAGGTGCCCTTGGGCGCGCCCGGGGTGCACGGGGCGCGGCGCGAGCAGCGTCACCGGGCGAGCCTTCGCGCCGGGAGCAGCCGGGCGGCGCGGTAGGCGGCCGCGCCTGCCACGGCCGCCACGCAGCCGAGCGTGAGCCCGACCATCCAGGCCCGGCCGTGGTCGGTGCCGGTGCCCAGGCCGTGCATGACCGCCACCGGCCAGCACAGGTACCCGGCCCAGTGGATCAGGCGCCAGGCGCGGTGGCCCAGGTGCAGCCGGGTCACGCTGGTGACGGCCAGGACGATCATCAGGTCGGACGCCAGCGCGCCGAGGCCGAGCCAGAACCGCTTGTACGGGGAGAGGAACGGGATGAGCGCATCGGGCAGCCCGATCGACACGTAGGTGTCGATCACCGTGGTGCCGATGTGCAGGGCGAGGAAGGCGAGGGCGAGCAGGGACAGGTTCCGGTGCAGTCCCTGCACCAGGAACCTGGGCCAGCGGCGGGTGCGGAAGCGGCCCGCGTTCAGGATGCCGAGCGCCATGCTGGCGGTGAGCAGGACCAGGGTGACCAGGCCCGCCGCCCTGGTGGCGTACCACAGGAACGGCCCGTGCGAGAACGAGCTCATGCCGGCCACCCTCCCGTGGTGACGACCGCCCCGTCGGGCCTGGTGAGCCTGGCGGCCAGCCCCATGCCTTCCAGCCAGGCCGGCGCCCGCCTGCCCCGGATGACCGACGCGGTGCTCGCGACGTTGGCGTCGGTGCAGGTCGCGGCGGCCACCGAGACGCCAGCCCAGTGGATCTCGGCTGGCTCGCCGGTACCGGGCACCACGATGTGGTGCAGGTGCCGGCCGCCCCGGCGCCACTCGCGCACCGACGGGCACGACGTGGCCACGCCGCCGGAACGGACCACGACCACCGGGGCGCTGGTCACGCCGTCGTCGACGGCGATCCGCCAGCCGCCGCCGGGCGGGTCCCCCCGGATGGCGATGTCGCCTCCGAGGTTGACGAGCGCGCCACAGCCCAGCCGTGCGCTGATCGCCTGCGCCGCCAGGTCGGCGGCGAGCGCCTTCGCGGTGGCCCCGAGGTCGAGGGCGACACCCGCGGGAACCCGGGCGGTGAGCCCTCGCGCATCGAGTTCCACCAGGCGCCAGCCCGCGGCGGGCTCGGCCGGCCCGGGGAGCTCGGAGGTGCCGGCGGCTGCCTCGGCGAAGTCGCGGTCGTAGCCGATGCTGGCGAGCGACCGGCCGCAGGTCGGGTCGACGTCGCCGCCGGTGACCTCGGCCGCCCAGAGCGCGACCGACAGCGCCCGTGCGAGCAGCGGGCTCACCCGGACGGCCCGCCCGCCCGCCCGGTTCAGCGCCGACAGCTCCGAGTCCGGGCGGAACCGCGAGCATGCCAGGTCGATCGCGGCCAGGTGCTCGGCGAGGACCTGGCTCGCCGCGTCGAGCCGGGCAGGGTTGGTGACCAGGACCGAGCAGAACGTGCCGAGGGCTCTGATCGCCCGCCCGGCGACCCCGGGGACGGCGGGCCGGGCCAGCGTGATCGCCTGGCCACGGCGCCGGGCAGGAGCCGTGGCGCGCGTTCGGGCAGCAGTGGTCATGGCAGTGACAGGGGTCGGTGCCGGGAGCATCCCGGGCGGGCCGGTGCGGGCGTCAGCCGGCGGCGGCGGAGCCGCTGGTCGTCGAGTGGGCGGGGGCGGGCGTCGGGCTCGGCGCGGGCGGGCTCGGCGACCTGGTCAGCGTGGGGGCCGGGCTTGGCTGCGCCGCGGCATGGCTGCTCGGACCGGGCTTGCGCCGGGCAGCCGCCCGGTGCCTGCCGGACGCGCTCGCGCGGTGCGCCCGGTAATGGCCGGCCGTGGCCGGGCGGGAGGGGGAGGGAGAGGGGGGAGGGGTGGCGCTCGGGTCGGGCGCGGGAGTGGCGGCCGGCGCCGCGGCGGGCGCCGCCGAGGAGTGGAACAGGTTCATGAACCCGACCAGGCCGACGACGCTCAGCAGGGACGCCCGCCAGGTCAGGGTGGACAGCCGCCTCAGGCCATCGTCGCGCTGCGCGCCAAGGCGATCGCGTTGCCTCATGGGCACAGCCAACCGGGGGGAGCGTTAAGGAATCCCCAAGAACGGCTCAAGCAAGCGCCATCGCGGCGGGCGCCGGCGAGATGGCCCTGGCCGGGCCGGCGCGGCGGGGCGGGTAGACTGGAGCGGCGTCAGTCGGCGCGTTCCCCGCCACCCACCAGGAGCGGCCCCGCATGCCCGCAGCCTCCGGCGGCAGCCTCGCCGTCCGCGGCGACCTGCGCAACGTCGCGATCGTCGCGCACGTCGACCATGGCAAGACCACGCTGGTCGATGCGATGCTGTGGCAGTCCGGGGCGTTCCGCGCGGGCGCCCGGGTCGCCGAGCGCGTGCTCGACTCCGGTGACCTGGAGCGCGAGAAGGGCATCACGATCCTGGCCAAGAACACCGCGGTCAGCCGTGGCGGCCTCACGATCAACATCATCGACACGCCGGGGCACGCCGACTTCGGCGGCGAGGTGGAGCGCGGCCTGTCCATGGCCGACGGGGTGCTGCTCCTGGTGGACGCCAGCGAGGGGCCGCTGCCGCAGACCAGGTTCGTGCTGCGCAAGACCCTCGAGGCCAAGCTGCCGGTGATCCTGGTGATCAACAAGGTGGACCGGCCCGACGCGCGGATCGCCGAGGTCACCGACGCCTGCTACGAGCTGTTCCTCGACCTGGACGCGACCGAGGAGCAGATCGACTTCCCGGTCGTGTACGCGAGCGCGCGGGCCGGCCGGGCGTCGCTGCGCCGTCCCGCCGATGGAGCCCTGCCCGACAGCCCCGACCTCGGGCCGCTGTTCGATGCGATCGCGCGGCACGTCCCCGCCCCGTCCTACGACCCTCGCGCGCCGCTGCGCGCCCACGTCACAAACCTGGACTCGTCATCCTACCTGGGCCGGATCGCGCTGTGCCGGATCGTCTCCGGCGTGCTCACCCGGGGCCAGCAGGTGGCCTGGTGCCGCCGCGACGGCTCGCTGGAGCGCGTGCGGGTCTCCGGGCTCTTCAGGACGCGGGCCCTGGAGCGGGTGCCGGCCCCGAGCGCCAGTGCCGGGGACATCGTCGCCGTGGCGGGGATCGGCGAGATCATGATCGGCGAGACGCTGGCCGACCCCGACGACCCGAGGCCGCTGCCGCTGATCACCGTGGACGAGCCGGCGATCTCGATGACGATCGGGGTGAACACCTCGCCCCTGGCCGGCGGATCGGTCGCCGGCCGGGGCCGGCCGGCGACGAAGGTGACCGCGCGGATGGTCAAGGACCGGCTCGACGCCGAGCTGGTCGGCAACGTCTCGATCCGCGTGCTGCCGACCGAGCGGCCGGACACCTGGGAGGTGCAGGGGCGCGGCGAGCTGGCCCTGGCCGTGCTGGTCGAGACGATGCGCCGGGAGGGATTCGAGCTGACCGTGGGCCGGCCGAGGGTGGTGACTCGCGAGATCGACGGGAGGCTGCACGAGCCGGCCGAGCGCCTGGCCGTCGACGTTCCCGAGGAGTACCTGGGGGCGGTAGCCGGCCTGCTCGCCGTCCGCAGGGGCCGCATGGAGAGGATGAGCCGCCATGGCAGCGGCTGGGTCAGGCTCGACTTCACCGTGCCTGCGCGCGGGCTGATCGGGTTCCGCACCCAGTTCCTCACCGAGACCCGGGGCACCGGGATCGCGCACCACGTCTTCGACGGGTACGAGCCGTGGGCCGGGCCGATGCGGGTGCGGGCGACCGGCTCCCTGGTCGCCGACCGGGCGGGCGTGGCCACCGCCTACGCGATGTTCTCGCTCCAGGAGCGGGGCACGCTGTTCGTGGAGCCGGGCACGCAGGTCTACGAGGGCATGATCGTGGGGGAGAACGCGCGGCCCGAGGACATGGACGTCAACATCTCCCGGGAGAGGAAGCTCACGAACATGCGCCAGTCCACCGGGGAGGAGCTCGAGCGGCTGGTCCCGCCCAGGGCGCTGAGCCTGGAGCAAGCGCTGGAGTTCTGCGCCGACGATGAGTGCGTCGAGGTGACCCCGTCCGCGATCAGGCTCCGCAAGACCGTGCTCGGCGCCAGGGAACGGGCCAGGCTCCGCGCCCGCGGCGGGCGCGAGCCCGGTTCCTGAGGCTGGCGGGGCGGGCCCGGCGGGGCTAGCGCAGCGCCAGGTAGGCGAAGCTGCCGAGGCCGGCGAGCACGCAGTAGACCGCGAACGGGGTGAGCGTCCGGGCCTGGAAGTACCTCATGAGGAAGCGCACGCACAGGTAGGCGGTCACCCCGGCGAACAGGCTCGCCACCAGGATCTGCGGCCGGATGCCGTTCGCGTCCGGGCCGAGCAGGTCCGGGATCTTCAGCACCCCCGCGGCCAGGATCACCGGCGTGGAGAGCAGGAAGGCGAACCTCGCCGCGTCCACCCGCGGCAGGCCGCGGAACATGCCCGCCACCATCGTCACGCCGTCGCGGCTGATGCCCGCCAGCAGGGCGAGGACCTGGGCGCAGCCGATGACGAAGGCCGCGAGGTTCCCCTTGGCCGCCAGGCGCGCGTCGGCCTGGAGCGCGCCGGCGGCTTCCTGCTGCCGGACCGCGCGCTGGCCGGCGGCGTGCGCGCCGGCCAGCCGCGGCCCGCCCACGGTCGCGAGCTCCCGCTCCCGCACCACCTGCTCGTCGGCCACCCGCGACCGCCTCGGCCGGAACCGCTCCCCGGCGTACAGGATGACGCCGTTGACGACCAGGAAGACCGCCGCCAGCCCGGCCTTGCCGAACAGGATGCGGAACTCGTGCTCGAACATCACCCCGCTCAGCCCGACCGGGATCGTGGCCACGATGATCATCCACGCCAGCTTCTGCTCGGTCGTCTCCACCTCGCCATGGCGCAGCGAGCTGAAGAAGCCGCCGATGATCCTGAGCCAGTCCCGCCAGAAGTACGCGGCGATCCCGAGCGCGGTCGCGACATGCAGGCCGACGATGATCGCCAGGTACGGCGAGTTCGGGGCCGCCACGTTCAGGTACCTGGCCCAGCTGCCGCCGAGCAGGGCGGGCAGCAGCACGTTGTGGCCGAGGCTGGAGACCGGGAACAGCTCGGAGACGCCCTGGACCAGGCCGATCACGACAGCCTGGAGGTAAGTCAGGTGCGACATGGCAGCCTCTCGCTCGGGGCGGACCGCGCTGGCGCGTGCCAGGCTAGCGACGCCGCGCCGCCCGCGCGGCCAGCTCACCCGTAAATTCGCGCCAGGTTCACCATCCCGACATCTGGCCGAGCGCCGGCTGTGGCGGTCGGCCAGGCGCCGAGGCCGGCGCCGCTGCACAGGATGAGGATCAGCGCTGAGGTGCCGGAGCCGCCCGCCCGCGGTGCCCTCCCCGCCCGCACCGGCCGGGGTCAGGCCCGCCCGCCGGGGACCTTCGGGGTGTCGCGGCGCGGGCGCCTGGCGATCTTGCCGCCGAGCCAGACGACCGGGTCGTACTTGCGGCTCATCACGCGCTCCTTCATCGGGATCAGCGCGTTGTCGGTGATGTGGATGCCCTCGGGGCAGACCTCGGTGCAGCACTTGGTGATGTTGCACAGGCCGAGGCCGAACTCGTCCTGCGCGATGGCCCGGCGGTCGGCGGTGTCCGCGGGGTGCATCTCCAGCTCGGCGATCCGCATCAGGAACCTCGGCCCGGCGTAGGCCGGCATGTTCTCCGGGTGATCGCGGATGACGTGGCAGACGTTCTGGCACAGGAAGCACTCGATGCACTTGCGGAACTCCTGCGACCGCTCGACGTCCACCTGCTGCATCCGGAACTCGCCGAGCCCGACCGACGGGTCGGGGGTGAACGACGGGATCTGCCGCGCCTTCTCGTAGTTGAACGACACGTCGGTGACCAGGTCGCGGATCACGGGGAACGTGCGCATCGGCGTGATCGTGATGGCGTCCGCGGGGTCGAACAGCGACATCCGCGTCATGCAGGCCAGCCGGGGCCGCCCGTTGATCTCCATCGAGCAGGAGCCGCACTTGCCGGCCTTGCAGTTCCAGCGGACCGCCAGGTCGCCCGCCTGGGTGGCCTGCAGGCGGTGCAGCACGTCGAGCACGACCTCGCCCTCGTTCACCTCGACCTCGTAGTCGACGAGGCCGCCCGCGCCGCCGTCGCCGCGCCAGACGCGCATCCGTACCTTCGTGCCCATCAGTGCGTCCCCTCGCCGTCCGCCGGCTCGGCCGCGGGCGGCAGTTCCTCGTCGGTCATGTACTTCTTCAGCTCCGCCCGGTCGAAGAGCGCGAGCAGGTCCTCGCGCATCGGCGGCATCTCCTGCCGCCGCAGCCGCACGCGGCCGCCGTCGAGCGAGCAGATCAGGTTGATCCTGCGCCACTCCGGCGACATCTCCGGGAAGTCCTCGCGGGTGTGCCCGCCGCGGCTCTCGGTGCGCTCGAGCGCCGCCAGGGCGACGCACTCGGCGATCAGCATGATGTTCCGCAGGTCGAGCGCGAGGTGCCAGCCCGGGTTGTAGGCGAGCCCGCCCTCGGCGCGCACGCTCGCGGCCCGCTCGCGCAGCCGCTCCAGCTCGGCGAGCGCGGTCTTGATCTCGTCCTCCCGGCGGATGATCCCTACCAGGCCGGACATGACCTCCTGCACCTCGCCGTGCACGGTGTAGGGGTTCTCCCCGCTCATCCGCCGCAGCGGAGCGAGGGCCTCGCCGGCCGCGGCGGCGATCGCCTCGTCGGTGACCGCGGGCCGCCCGCCGGCCAGGGAGTCCACGTACTCCGCGGCGCCCAGGCCGGCCCGGCGGCCGAAGACCAGCAGGTCGGACAGGGAGTTGCCGCCGAGCCGGTTGGATCCGTGCATGCCGCCGGAGACCTCCCCGGCCGCGAACAGCCCGGGGACGACCGAGGCGCCGGTGTCGGCGTCCACCTCCACGCCGCCCATCACGTAATGCTGCGCGGGGCCGACCTCCATCGGCTCCTTGGTGATGTCGACATCGGCCAGCTCCTTGAACTGGTGGTACATGGACGGCAGGCGCCGCAGAATCTCAGCCGCCGGCAGGCGGGAGGCGATGTCCAGGTAGACGCCGCCGTGCGGGGAGCCGCGGCCCGCCTTGACCTCGGCGTTGTTCGCCCGGGCGACCTCGTCGCGCGGCAGCAGCTCCGGCGGGCGCCGGTTGTTGTCCGGGTCGGTGTACCAGCGGTCCGCCTCCTCCTCGGTCTCGGCGTACTGGGCGCGGAACACGTCGGGCACGTAGTCGAACATGTACCGGCGGCCCTCGGAGTTGCGCAGCACGCCGCCGTCGCCCCGGACCGACTCGGTGACCAGCAGGCCGCGCACCGAGGGCGGCCACACCATGTGGGTCGGGTGGAACTGCACGAACTCCATGTTGAGCAGCGTCGCGCCGGCGAGCAGCGCGAGCGCGTGACCGTCGCCGGTGTACTCCCAGGAGTTCGAGGTGACCTTGAAGACCTTGCCGATCCCGCCGGTGGCCAGCACCACCGCGGGCGCTTCGAAGACCACGAAGCCGCCGGTCTCGCGGACGTAGCCGAACGCCCCCGCGATCTTGCCGCCGTCCTTGAGCAGGCGGGTGATCGTGGTCTCCGCGAAGACCTTGATCATCGCCTCCGGGTCGCCGAGGCGCACCGCGTCCTCCTGCTGCAGCGCGACCACCTTCTGCTGCAGGGTGCGGATCATCTCCAGGCCGGTCCGGTCTCCGACGTGGGCCAGGCGCGGGTAGGTGTGGCCGCCGAAGTTGCGCTGGCTGATCTTGCCGTCCCCGGTGCGGTCGAACACCGCGCCCCAGGCCTCGAGCTCCCAGACGCGCTCGGGCGCCTCCTTGGCGTGCAGCTCGGCCATCCGCCAGTTGTTGAGGAACTTCCCGCCGCGCATCGTGTCGCGGAAGTGGACCATCCAGTTGTCGTGGGGGTTGACGTTCCCCATGGCGGCGGCGCAGCCGCCCTCGGCCATCACCGTGTGCGCCTTGCCGAACAGCGACTTGGAGATGATCGCGGTCCGCTTGCCGGCCATCCGGGCCTCGATCGCTGCGCGCAGGCCGGAGCCGCCCGCGCCGATCACCACGACGTCGTAGGGGAGCCGGGCCACCTGCGCCGCTTCGTCGATGTCAGTCATGTCGGATCACGAACGCCTTCTGTGCGTCGTCGGGTCAGAAGAACCGCGGGTCCGTGATGGCGCCGCTCGCCACCAGGCGGATGTACAGGTCGGTGAAGAGCACCCAGAACAGCGAGACCCAGGCGAACTGCATGTGATAGGCGTTCAGCCTCGACACCAGGCTCCACGCCCGGTACCGGAGCGGGTGCCGGGAGAAGTGCTTGAGCCTGCCGCCGACCGCGTGCCGGCAGGCGTGGCAGGAAACGCTGTACAGCCACAGCAGCGCGGCGTTGATGACCAGCACCAGCGTGCCCAGGCCCATGTGCCCCCACTGCCCGGCATGGTTGCGGAACGCGACCACCGCGTCGATCGTGAGGATCACGTTGAAGGCCAGGGCGATGTAGAAGAAGTAGCGGTGCACGTTCTGCAGGATCAGCGGGAGCCTGGTCTCGCCGCTGTACCTGGCGTGCGGCTCGCGCACCGCGCACGCGGCAGGGGACCGCCAGAACGCCCGGTAATAGGCCTTGCGGTAGTAGTAGCAGGTGAAGCGGAAGCCCAGCGGCCCGCCGATGATGAGGATCGCCGGGGTCAGCGCGGTCAGCCAGGGCACCCAGTGGAATCCCGCCCCCGGGGCGCAGTTCGAGGTCAGGCACGGGGAGTAGAGCGGGGAGATGTAGGGCTTCCAGAAGTAGTCGCCGTTCACCAGGGAGGCCCAGGTCAGGTAGACGACGATGGCCAGCAGGCCGGCCGCGTTGATGGCCGGCTGGCGCCACCACGCGTCCCTGCGCAGCGTCCTGGCCGCGATCTGCGCCCGGGTCCGGGCCGGTGCCTGGGGTGCCTGCGTCATGTGCGCTTCTTCCGCTCTGATCCGACGAACGAGGCCGGCGGGCTCAGGCTGGCCGCCGCGGGGCGCGCGGCCGCCGCTCGCCGCGGTCCGCGGGCCGCCTCGCCCACAGAACCATAGTCCAACGGTAATCCCCCGGTCGGCCCGGGGATCGCCGGCGCCGTGTGACGCTCGCTACAGCGGCCCGCCCCGGGCCGGCCGGGGAGCGGCCCCGAGCGCGGCGCGCAGGAACTCGACCTGCAGCAGCAGCAGGTTCTCCGCCACCTCCTCCTGGGAGGCCATGTGGGTGACCCCGGTGAGCGGCAGCACCTGGTGCGGCCGGCCGGCCGCGAGCAGCGCCGAGGAGAGCCGGAGCGTGTGGGCGACGACCACGTTGTCATCGGCCAGGCCATGGATGAGCAGCAGCGGCCTGGACAGCCGCGCGGCGTCGGCGAGCAGCGAGGAGCGCTCGTAGGCGGCCGGCTCGCGCTCGGGGTGGCCGAGGTAGCGCTCGGTGTAGTGGGTGTCGTACAGCCGCCAGTCGGTGACCGGGGCGCCGGCGATCGCCGCGCGGAACACGTCGGGCCGCCGCAGCACGGCCAGGGCCGCGAGGTAGCCGCCGAACGACCAGCCGCGGATCGCGACCCGGTCCAGGTCGAGGTCGCCCTGCGCGGCCCGGTGCCTGGCGACCGCGGCCAGCGCGTCCACCTGGTCCTCCAGGGGCGGGCCGGCCAGGTCGCCGGCGACCGCTCGCTCCCATGCCAGGCCGCGCCCCGGCGTCCCGCGGCCGTCGGCGACGATCACCGCGAACCCCTGGTCGGCGAGCCACTGACTGGTCAGGTAGGCGTCGGCGGCAGCGAGCACCCGCTGGCCGTGCGGCCCGCCGTAGGGGTCCATCAGCACCGGCAGCCTGCCCGAGCCTGGCTCGTGCCAGGAGGGAAGCACGAGCGCGGTCCGCAGCTCCCGGTCGCCGGCCCGCAGCAGCTCGACCCGCAGCGCGGGCAGCCGGGGACGCTCGGCGAGCGAGGCGATCCCGGCGACCTGGGCCGGCGGGCCGCCCTCGCGCTCGCGCAGCACGGTGGCGGCCACCCCGGGGCCGTCCATCGACCGGGTGGTCAGCACCGTGGTGCCGCCCGCCCGGGCGGCGCCGTGGACGCCAGGCTCCGCACCGGCCCCGCCCGCCGGCCCGGTGGTGACCCGGCTCAGCCCGGCCGGCCCCCAGCTCCACACCCCGATGTCGGCAGGCTCCTGGCCGGACGCGGTGAACAGGACCGTCTGCGCGTCGGCGCACAGCACCTCGCGCACGTGCAGGCAGGCGGGGGTGACCGGCGGCGCGGCGGCGAGCTCCCCCGGCGGGGCGACGAACAGCCTCATGGCACCGCCGGCGCCGGCGGCCCAGGCGATCCGGCCGTCCGCCAGCCGGGCCGGCACCCCGGCCACGATGTCGGTCCAGCATTCGTCCGTGTCCTCGCGCAGCAGGCGGGTCCTTCCGGTGGCCGGGTCGGCGGACAGCAGCCGCATGCGCCGCTGGTCCCGCGACTGCACCACGATCAGCGGCTCGCCGGCCGGCCACTCCGCGGCGACCAGGTAGGGGAACGAGCCGTCGTCCCAGCCGACGGCCACGGCCCGGCCGTCCAGCCGGACGATCAGCAGGCTGACGGCCGCGTTGGGCGTCCCGGCGGCCGGGTAGCGGACCCGGGCCGGCGGCCGCTCCGGGTTCGCGGGGTCGGCGATGTGCCAGCGCGGGACGGCCGAGTGGTCCGCCCGCGCGACCAGCAGCGCGGCGCCGTCCGGCGCCCACCAGAAGCCCCGCGCCCTGCCCATCTCCTCCGCGGCGACGAACTCGGCCAGCCCGTAGGTGACGTCGCCGGGCTCAGCGCGGTCCCCGGCGCTGCCAGGGCCGATCAGCTCGCGGTCCGCCCCGGTGCGCAGGTCCGCGATCCGCAGCGCGCCGTCGCTGACGTAGGCGATTCGCCGCCCCGCCGGGTCAGGCCGCGGATCGATCGCCGGGGAGCGCGCCGTGACGGCCCGCGCAGGCGCGGCGCCGGGGGCCAGGCCGACCGCGAACACGCGGCCACCGAGCGCGAACGCCGCGAGCGAGCAGCTCGCGTCGGTCGCGAAGGCCACCACGCCGGCGGCCCGCTCGCGGGCGCGCTCCCGGCGCGCGCGCTCCTCCTCGGGCAGGCTTTGCCCGGCCGCCTCGATCGCCGCGGGGTCGGCGACCAGCCGTTCCGCCGGGCCGGACGCGGCGCCCGCGGCGCCGGGCAGGTCGAGCACCCACAGGCAGGTCACCGGGTCGGTGCCGCTCCTGCTCCGCAGGAAGGCGACCCGGCTGCCGTCGGGGGAGACCTGGAAGGAGCGCGGCGCGCCGAGGCTGAAGTTCTGGGTCCGCGCCTGCTGGCGGGGGAAGCTGTCGTCGTCGCGTCGGGCCGGCATCCCACGAGTATCGCAGGGCGCCGCCGGCGGGCCGCTATCCTCGCGCCCATGGACCAGCGCAGCGATCACCGGGGCCGGCGCCTGCTGCTCGTGCACGCCCACCCCGACGACGAGTCGATCGGCACCGGGGGGACGATGGCCCGCTACGCGGCCGAGGGCGCCGCGGTCACGCTGGTGACCTGCACGCTCGGCGAGCTGGGCGAGATCATCCCGCCCGAGCTGGCGCACCTGGCCCACGACCGGGAGAACAGGCTCGGCGAGCACCGGATCGGCGAGCTGGCGGCCGCGTGCGCGGCGCTGGGCGTCAGCGACCACCGCTTCCTGGGCGGGCCCGGCCGCTGGCACGACTCGGGGATGATGGGCACGCCCTCGAATGAGTGGCCCGGCGCGTTCTGGCGGGCGGACGTGGACGAGGCCGCCGCCGCCCTGCTCGCGGTGATCAGCGAGGTCAGGCCGCAGGTGCTGGTCACCTACGACGCGAACGGCTTCTACGGCCACCCTGATCACATCCAGGCGCACCGGGTCGCCTGGCGGGCCTTCGAGATGGCCGGGGGGCTGGTCCGCAAGTTCTACGCGACGGCCATGCCCCGGTCGGCGCTGGCCGAGGCGATGGCGCTCACGCGCCCGGCCGGAGGCGACCCCGCGGCGGCGCCGGCCGGCGGCGGGGCGGGGTTCCTGGCCGTCGAATCGGTCGACGACCTGCCGTTCGGCGTGCCGGACGAGCAGGTGACGACCGAGATCGACGCGACCGCGTACCTGGACGCCAAGCTCGCGGCGATGCGCGCGCACGCCAGCCAGATCGCGGTCGACAGCCCGTTCTTCGCCCTCTCCGACCGGGTGGGGCGGCGTGCGCTCGGCCGGGAGTACTACACGCTGCTCGCCGGGCCGCGGGGGCCGGCCAGCGGGCCGGGCGGCCGGGAGGACGACCTGTTCGCCGGGCTCGACTAGCCTGCGACGGTGGACGACAGCCAGGGCGGCACGGCCGGCTGCCGGGAGGGCCCGCTGGCCGCGGCGACCCTCCTCGCGCTGGCGGCGTTCGGCGCCGCTCAGGCCGTGCTCGGCACCTTCTTCCACGCCGTCGGCCCGGCGCCGCTGGCGGCAGCCTGCTTCGACGCGGCCATCCTCGGCACCTGCCTGCTCGGCGGCTGGGGGCTGCGCCGCCCGCTCGGCGCGCTGGCGCCGGCGGCCGGCTGGCTGGCCTGCGCGTTCCTGCTCGCGAGCGGCACCAGCTCGGGCAGCGTGCTGATCGAGGCGTCGGCGGCCGGCTCGTGGTTCCTGTTCGGCGGCGCGGCCTGCGCGGCCGCCGGCGCCGTGGTGGCCTTGGCGGCCTGGCCGCGGCGGCCGCCGGGCCGGCGGGCCTGACGGCCGCTGGCGGGGCCGGCGCCCCCGCCGCCGGACCGCCCCGCCGGCGCATCGCGAGGTCCGGGGGAAGGACCGGTGGCCGATGGGCGACGCTCGGCCCGATGAGGAGACGGTGCAGGCGGTGCTGACCGCCAGGCGGACGATGATCGCGGTGGCCACGCGCTCGCTGGGCTCGCCGACGGGGACCAGGTGCTCGGCTGGGTCACCGGCGCGGGCATCACCGCCGCGGTCTCGCGCCGCATCCACCAGGGCCAGGCCGACCTGGCCACGCGGGGGCGCGGCGGTGCGCTGCCCGATGCGGCCGGCCGCCGGCTCGCCACCACGCTGCCGGGCTACCGGGTCGTCGAGGTCGCCGTGACGCCGGCCGCGCCCGCCGCGGGCGCGGCCATGGGCGATCTGTCATGGCCCCCCGGGTACACGCCGGTGTCGGTCAGGCGCCACCACCGGCCGCGCAGCCCGGATCCGGGCCTGGCGCTGTCCGGGGGACCAGATCGTGGTCCTCGTCCGGACGGCGCGCGGATCGCGGGCCTCCCGGGCGCCCGGAGCCGGCGGTGGCGCCCCGCACGCCCCGGCCGGGCACGCGGAGGCCGCCGGCGGCGGGTGATCGCGCTCGCGCGGCGCTCACGGCGCGGGCGAGCGCCGCGCGATCAGCCGCTCGGGGATGTCGGCGAGCGCCGCGCGCAGTTCCTCCCCGAGCGCCTTGGCCTGCGGGTCGAGCCGGGTGCCCGCCGCCACGCCACGGCCGAGCAGGCCGCTGATCACGAAATTCAGCGCGCGCAGGTTCGGGAACCGGTGCCGCTCGACCCGATGCCCGGCGATCGCCGGCACCAGCTCGGCCAGGCGGCGCTCGGTCAGGTAGCCGTCGAGCCAGGCGAACTCCTCCTCGCCGCGGACCCAGACGCCGACATTGGCGTTCCCGCCCTTGTCGCCGGAGCGGGCGCCGGCGATGAGCCCGAGCGGCACCCGGCGGACCGGCTCAGGGCGGATGCCGTGGGCGCCGGGACCGCCGTCACCGGGCGGTCCGGCTGCCCCGAAGGCGCGGGAACGCCCCGGGCCCGCGGGCTCTGCCCGTGCCGCGCCCGTCCAGACCGCCTGCCCGCCGATCACCACGCGCGCGGTGACCAGGTCCGCCGGGATCAGCGCGGGCCAGAACAGGCCGTATGCCGAGGCGTCGCCCGGCGGGGTCAGCGCGTGGAACCCCGGATAGCTGGCCAGCGCGGTCTCCACCACGGCGCCCGAGAACGCCCGCCCCACCTTGGCCCGGTCCGGGTCGAGCACGGTGATCCGCAGCAGCGCCGGATCCTGCCCCCTGAGCTCGACGTCGGCCACCTCGAACGCGCCTCGCCCGCCTTCGATGCGGGCCCAGATCGCCTCCTGGGCGAGCGCCGCCTTGGCCGCGGCGTCGAGGCCGTCGATCGCCAGGATCATCGAGTTGCGGTACCCGCCGGCGTAGCTCAGCGCGACCTTGAGCTCGGCCGGGGGCGGCTCCCCGCGGACGCCGCTGACCCGCACCCGGTCCGGCCCCGCGTCGTCCAGCCGGACCGTGTCGAACCGCGCGGTCACGTCGGGGTTCAGGTACCGCGGGCCCCCGATCTCGTACAGCAGCTGGGCGGTGACCGTGCCGACGCTGACCCGGCCGCCGGTGCCGGAATGCTTGGTGATCACCGCGGAGCCGTCCGCCGACAGCTCGGCGAGGGGGAACCCGGCATGCGCCAGGTCCGGCACCTCGGCGAAGAACGAGTAGTTCCCCCCGGTCACCTGGCAGCCGCACTCGATCAGATGGCCCGCCACGACCGCGCCGGCCAGCGCGTCCAGGTCGTCTCCGGTCCAGCCGAACCGCCACATGCCCGGGCCCACGACGAGGGCCGCGTCGGTCACCCGGCCCGTCACCACCACGTCGGCCCCGGCCTCCAGCGCCTTGGCGATCGGCAGGCCGCCGAGGTAGGCATGGGCGGTCAGCGGCGTGACGCCCGCGTCCGCGAGCGGCTGGCCGGTGTCGGCGTTGGCCAGCGAGTGGCCGGCGGCGAGCAGGGCGGGGACCCGGCCGGACAGGTCGTCGCCGTCCACGTGGGCGACGACCGGGTCGACCCCGCAGCGCCTGGCCAGCTCGGTGACCGCGGCCGCGCAGCCAGCCGGGTCGAGGCCGCCGGCATTCGAGACGATCCTGATGCCGCGGTCCAGGCAGGCCGGGAGGACCTGCTCGAGCTGCGTGAGGAACGTCCGCGCCCAGCCCGGCCGCCCGGCCATGACCGCCTTGCCGAGCAGCAGCATGGTCAGCTCGGCCAGCCAGTCACCGGTGAGCACGTCGATCGGCCCGCCCTCGACCATCTCCCGCGCAGCGCTGACCCGGTCTCCGTAGAACCCGCTGCAGTTCGCGATCCGCAACGCCGGAGCCGGACCGGTGCGGCGGGCGTCACCGGCTGCCATGCCCGCGCCCGTCCCGGGGCCGCGCCGCGGCCTGTGGCGGGCCGGCGACCCACGCGGGATCACGCCGCTCGGCGAACGCGAGCATCCCCTCGCGCGCCTCCTCGCCGGCGAACAGCGAGCCGGACAGCTCCGACATCCGCCGCAGCCCGTCGGCCACCGTGCCGCCGGCGCCCTCGCGCAGGATCGCCTTGGTCGCCGCGATCGCCCCGGGGGCAGCGCGCAGCAGGGCAGCCACGTACCCGCCGGTGACCGCGTCCAGGTCCCCGTCGGGGACGGCCCGGGAGATCAGGCCGATCGCCGCGGCGCGGTCCGCGTCGAACACCTCGCCGGTGAGGAAGAGCTCGGCCGCGGCGCGCGGCGCGATCCGGCGCAGGCACGGCACCGAGATCACCGCCGGCGCCACCCCGATGCGGACCTCGGAGAACGCGAACGTGGCCCGGCGCGGCGCGACCGCGATGTCACATGCCGCGACCAGGCCCATTCCCCCGGCCCGTGCCGCGCCGTTCACCCGGCAGACCACCGGCTTGCCGCTCTCCCACAGCGCCTCGATCACCCCGGCCAGCAGCCCGGCCGACCTGCCCGGCGAGGTCCTCGCCTCCGTCAGGTCCGCGCCCGAGCAGAACGCCCGGCCCGCTCCGGTCAGGACGAGGACCCGGACCGCGGCATCGGCGAGCGCCCCGGCGATGGCGGCCCTGAGCTGACCGACGAGCGCGCTGGAGAGAGCGTTCGCGTTGCCCGGCGAGTCCAGCGTGATGGTCGCGACGCCACCTGCCGACCGGGACCTGACGACGGTCGGCGAGCCGGTGGCGGGCGGCTCGCCCGGGCCGGAACGGGCCGCGTGGTCGCTCTCGTGCCGCACGCATCCTCCTTGCCGGCAGATCACCCGGCCCGGCGGGCGACGGGCCTGGCACCGGCCGCGGCCATGATGTGCTCACCCCAGGGTCTCAGACCGGCGCAGGCTACCGCGCGGCGGGTCGCCTCGCCCGCGGCATCCCGGGGCCGTCGCGTCCCGCTAGCCAGGCCCGCCATCGGGGGAGATCACGGCGAGCACGTCGCCGGCCTCCACCTGAGCGCCGGGGCTGACCCGCACCTCGGTGAGCACTCCGGCGGCGGGCGCGGTGACCTGGTGCTCCATCTTCATCGCTTCGAGCACGACCACCACCTGGCCGGCCGCCACCCGGTCCCCGGCCAGGGCGCCGATCCTGGCCACGCCGCCTGGCATCGGCGCGCGCAGCGAGCCCGGCTCGGCCGCGGCGGCGGCCGCTGGCAGGCGATCGAGCACCGTGAGCCGCACCGATCCGAGCGGCGAGTGGACCCAGGCATCGTTCTCCTCCCTCGTCACCTCGAACCGGTAGCGGACGCCGTCGGCCTCCAGCGTCACCGTGCCGGGGCTGAATCCGGTCACGGCGGCACGCCCGGGTGCCGCCCCGCCGCAGGCGCCGCCGGCCTCGCCGCCCCGTGCCCGGCCCTCCTCGCCCGCCCGTTCGCCATCGGTGATCCCGACCAGCTCGATGCCCCCGGCCCGGGTCCACCGGTACGCGACCTCGATCCGGCCGGCCGGCCCGTCGAACGCGGTCAGCTGCGGCTGGGACCACACGTTGCGGAATCCCCCGGGGACAGCCCGGGCGACGGATGCAGATTCGCGGTTGGCCGCCGCGATCGCGGCCGACGCCGCGGCCGCAGACAGCGCGCAGGCGCGCCGGCCTGGCCGCAGCGCCGCCAGGTCCCAGCCCGCCAGCAGGGCAGTGTCCGCGCGGCCCTCGCGGAACGCATGGTCGCCCAGCACGGCGACCAGCAGGTCGCGATTGGTGGCCGGGCCGGCGATCCTCGCGCCGGACAGCGCCGCGGCCAGGCGCCGCAGGGCGCCGGCCCGGTCGCCGGCCCAGGCGATCACCTTGGCCAGCATCGCGTCGTAGTGGGACGTGACCTCGGTGCCCGGCTCAACCCCGCTGTCCAGGCGCAGGAACGGGGCGGCCAGGCGCCACCACTCGCCGGCCGCGGCTGGACCGAGGGCGTGATCCCGGCGCGGCGCTGGCGGGCCGAACCGGCCGTTCACCCCGGGGATCTCCAGCCTCCGGACGATCCCGGTGGCGGGGCGGAACCCGTCGGCCGGGTCCTCGGCGTACAGCCGCGCCTCGATCGCATGGCCGGCCGCGGGCGGCGGCTCCGTGGGCAGCGCCATTCCCTCGGCGACCGCGATCTGCAGCGCGACCAGGTCGATGCCGTGGACGCACTCGGTCACCGGGTGCTCGACCTGCAGCCTGGTGTTGAACTCCAGGAAGAAGAAGCTCCCGGTGGCGGGGTCGACCAGGAACTCGACCGTGCCCGCGCCCTGGTAGCCGACCGCGCGAGCCAGCTCGGCGGCGGCCCGGTGGAGCCGCTCCCGAAGGCCGGGCCCGACCACGGGGGAGGGGGACTCTTCGACCACCTTCGCGAAGCGGCGCTGCACCGAGCAGTCCCGCTCGGTGAGCGCCCACACCGTCCCGGCGGCGTCGGCGAGCACCTGGACCTCGACATGGTGGGCCCCGGTCAGCAGCGGCTCGCAGAACACCGTCCCGTCGCCGAACGCGGCCTGCGCCTCCCGCCGGGCCGCCTCGGCCGCCTCGGCGAGGCCCTCCGGGCCGTGCACCGCCCGGATGCCCCGGCCGCCGCCGCCCGCCGAGGCCTTCACCAGGACGGGGAACTCGCTCACCGCGGCCGGGTCGAGCTCGGGCAGCACCGGCAGGCCGGCCGCAGCGGCGACGGCACGGGCCTCCAGCTTGCGGGACATCGCCTGCATCGCCGCCGGGGGCGGGCCGATCCACGTCAGCCCGGCACCGGTGACCAGCCGGGCGAAGGCCGGGTCCTCGGCGAGGAACCCGTAGCCGGGGTGAACCGCGTCGGCGCCCGCGGCACGCGCGGCCGCGACGAGCGCGGGCCCGTTCAGGTAGGTCGGCCCAGCCCCGGTGCCGGGCAGCCGGACCGCGCGGTCCGCCTCGGCGGCGTGCGGCGAGCCGGCGTCGGCGTCGGAGAAGACGGCGACGGTGGCGATCCCGGCCCGGCGGCAGGTCGCGAAGATGCGCCGGGCGATCTCCCCGCGGTTGGCGACGAGCACGCTGGTGACCTGCGGCATGGCCGTCACATCCGGAACACGCCGTAGCGGCCCGCGCCGGGCCACGCGGGGCCGGCCGTGCCGTCGCCCGGGATGGCGGGCCGCGGGGCGCTGTCGATCGCCGACAGGCAGATGCCGAGAACCGACCGGGTGTCCCGCGGGTCGATGACGCCGTCGTCGTAGAGCCGCCCGGACAGGAAGAAGGCGTGGGACTCCGCCTCGATCTGGCCGGCCACCGCCTGCCGCATCGCGGCGTCGGCCGCCTCGTCGTAAGGCTCGCCCCGCGCGGCGGCGGCCTGGCGGCCGACGATCGACAGCACCCCGGCGAGCTGGGCCGGCCCCATCACCGCGGACCTGGCGCTCGGCCAGGAGAACAGGAACCTCGGGTCGTATGCCCGGCCGCACATGCCGTAGTTCCCGGCCCCGTAGGAGGCGCCCATCACGACGGTCAGGTGCGGGACCCGGCTGTTGGACACCGCGTTGATCATCATCGCGCCGTGCTTGATGATCCCGGCCTGCTCGTAGCTGGCCCCCACCATGTAGCCGGTGGTGTTCTGCAGGAACAGCAGCGCCGTCCCGGACTGATTGGCGAGCTGGATGAACTGGGCCGCCTTCTGCGACTCCTCGCTGAACAGCACGCCTCGGGCGTTGGCGAGGATGCCGACCGGGTAGCCGTGCAGCATCGCCCAGCCGGTCACCAGGCTGGTGCCGTATGCCGGCTTGAACTCGTCGAACTCCGAGCCGTCCACGATGCGCGCGATCACCTCGCGGGGGTCGAACGGCACCTTGAGGTCCTCGGGGACGATGCCGAGCAGTTCCTCGGGGTCGTGCGCCGGCGGGGCTGGCGCGGCCAGCGGGCCGGGGCCGAGCTTGCGCCAGTTCAGCCGCGCCACGACCGAGCGGCCGATCCGCAGCGCGTCGTGCTCGCCGGCGGCGAGGAAGTCCGCGAGCCCGGACCGGCGGGCGTGCATGGCCGCGCCGCCGAGCGACTCGTCGTCGGACTCCTCGCCCGTGGCCAGCTTGACCAGCGGCGGGCCGCCGAGGAAGACCTTCGAGCGGCCCTCGATCATGATCACGTAGTCGCTCATTCCCGGCACGTAGGCGCCGCCCGCGGTGGAGTTCCCGAAGACCAGCGCGATCGTGGGGATCCCGGCGGCGGACAGGCGGGTCAGGTCGCGGAAGACCTGCCCGCCCGGGATGAAGATGTCCTTCTGGGTCGGCAGGTCGGCGCCGCCGGATTCGACCAGGCTGACCAGCGGCAGCCGGTTCTCCATCGCGATCCGCATCGCCCGCAGGGTCTTGCGCAGCGACCAGGGGTTCGTCGAGCCGCCGCGCACCGTCGGGTCGTTCGCGCTGATCACGCACTCGGTGCCGCGGATCACCGCGATCCCGGTCACCCCGCTGCCGCCGACCGGGAACCCGGTGCCATGCCCGGCCAGGGCCGACAGCTCCAGGAACGGCGAGTCAGGGTCGATGAGCAGCTCGATGCGCTCCCGCGGGGTCAGCTTCCCCCGGCGCCTGTGCCGCTCCAGGTACGCCGGCCCGCCGCCGGCGACCGCCTTGGCGTGCTCGGCGTCGAGCTCGGCGATCCTGGCCAGCATCGCCGAGCGCCTGGCCTGGTAGCTGGCCGAGCGCGGGTCGAGCGCGGAGGCGAGGACGGTCACAGCCGGAACGATATGCGCTGCCCGGTGGCATCCACCAGCCATGGTCACGCGGAGTCCAGGGCCGGGCCGGCGTCCTCCGCACGGGCCCACGGCGCGCCCTTCCGGGCCGCCGGCCCGGCCTGCCCGCAGTCCGGCCCGCCCGCGGCGGCTCAGGCTGGCGCGGCGGCGCCCAGGCGGGCCGCGGCGGCGGCGATCCGCTCGTCCGTGGCGGTCAGCGCGAGCCGGACGTGGCCGGCGCCGCCCGGCCCGTAGAACTCGCCCGGCGAGGCCAGCACGCCGATCCCGGCGAGCGCCCGGACCGACTCCCAGCAGCCGGACCCGGGCCGGCGGGCCCACAGGTACAGGCCGGCCCGCGAGTGGGCGATCTGCCAGCCGGCCCGCTCCAGCGCGGTCCGCAGCACCTCGCGGCGGCGCCCGTACCTGGCGCGCTGCGCCCGGGCATGCTCATCGTCGCCCAGCGCCGCGGTCATCGCGGCCTGGACCGGGGCGGGGACCATCAGGCCGGCGTGCCTGCGGAGCTCCAGCAGGCTCGCGATCAGGGCCGGGTCTCCGGCGACGAAGCCGGCCCGGTAGCCGGCCAGGTTGGAGCGCTTGGACAGCGAGAACACCGCGAGCAGGCCCGAGTGCGAGCCGCCGCTGACGTCAGGGTGGAGAACCGAGACCGGGGCCTCCTCGAAGCCGAGGTCGAGGTAGCACTCGTCGGAGGCGAGGACCGCGCCGGCGGCGCGCGCCCAGCCGACCAGCTCGCGCATCCGCGCCGCCGGCAGCACTCGGCCGGTCGGGTTCGCCGGCGAGTTGAGCCAGGCAAGCGCGGGCGGCGGGCCGGGCAGCCGGTCGGGCTCGTCGGCGGCGACCGGGACGGCGCCGGCCAGCCTCGCCCCGATGTCGTAGGTGGGGTAGGCAAGCTCGGGGTGGGCCACCCGGTCCCCCGGGCCGAGGCCGAGCGCGCAGGGGAGCCACGCGATGAACTCCTTGGTGCCGATGACCGGGAGGACCGCCCCCGGGTCCAGCTCGACCGCGTGGCGCCGGGCGAGCCAGCCGGCGGCGGCGCGGCGGAGTTCCCCGGTCCCCCGGGTGAGCGGGTAGCCGGGCGAGTCGGCTGCGGCCGCCAGAGCGGCGCGGACCACCTCGGGCACCGGGTCAACGGGGGCGCCGACCGACAGGTCCACGATCCCGCCGGGATGGGAGCGGGCGATCCGCGCGAACGGCTCGAGCCGGTCCCAGGGGAACGCGGGCAGGCGCGCCGCGAGCGTTCCCCGGGCCGCCGCGCGCGGCGCCCTCCCGGCCGCGGCACCCGTGCCGGTCACGGCGCGTTCCGCCGGGTCAGTGCCCGGTGGCCTGCGGCGGCAGCGCCGCGACCGCGGGGTGATCCTTGCCGATCTTGCCGGTCTTCGACGCGCCGCCCGGGGAGCCGAGATCCTCGAAGAACTCGACGTTGATCTTGTAGTACTCCTTCCACTGCGCCGGGACGTCGTCCTCGTAGTAGATCGCCTCGACGGGGCAGACAGGCTCGCACGCGCCGCAGTCCACGCACTCGTCCGGGTGGATGTAGAGCATGCGCTCGCCCTCGTAGATGCAGTCGACGGGGCACTCCTCGATGCATGCCCGGTCAAGCACGTCGACGCAGGGCAGGGCGATGATGTAGGTCACGTTCGGAACTCCTTAGTCAGCCGCGGCAAGGGGCCGGCCTGCGGTACCTGGTTCATTATCGCGGGTCCGGCCGGTCGCGGCAGCCCGGACCGGTGGCGCGCCGCCGGAGCGCCGGGGCGTCAGCCGAAGGTTACGCCGGCCCGGGGCGGTCGCCGGGGGCCGGGGCGCTCCCGCCGCCAGCCGCCCTGCCCGCTCGCCGCCGTCCACTGGTAGCCATCGAAGGTGACGGTCCGGATCCCGTAGGCGGCCGCGTGGGTGACCAGCCAGGAGGCCACCGCCCAGCCGCCCGGCCCGGCGGCCAGCACCCGAAGCCCCGGATCGGGGGCCCGGCCGGCCGGCAGCCGCCCGAATATCCTGGCCAGCTCCCGGCGGGCCGCGGCCAGCCGGCCAGGGCCCCTGACCGGGCTGCCGTACCAGCACCACACCCCGTGCGGCACCTGGCCGGTGAACGCCGTCGCCATCGCCGCGCCCTGGCCCGCGTACTGGCCGTAGGCGCGGCCGTCCGCGCTGTGCTGCACCGCCTGGGCGGCCTGGTAGACGGGCAGGCGCTGGTAGCCGGCCACGCGCGCGAGGGCCGCGAAGAAGCGGGCGCTGGCGTAGACCGGGTCGAGCAGCTGCCGCCTGGTGCCCCAGCCCTGCGAGGGGCGCTGCTGGAACACGCCGACCGAGTCACGGTCGCCATACGGCAGGTCCGCCAGGCCCGACTCCTGCAGCGCGGCCGCGTACGCGATCGTGACCGCCCGGACCGGCATCGAGCGGCTCAGCGCGACGCCCGCGATCGTGGCGGCGATCTCCGCCTGGCCGGTGGTGAGCGGGACCACGGCCTGGCGCCCGCGCGCCAGGCAGCCGCTGGAGGAGACGAGCGGCAGGCGCACGTGCCGTGCCTTGACGATCGCCAGCGCCGCGAGCACGGCCATCAGCACCAGCAGGGCCGTCACCCCGGCCCGCCGCGAGCGCGAAGCTGCCACGCATCAGAAGGTACCCGCCGCGCCGCTGCCGCTAGGCTCTCTCGGGTGAGCGTGGAACCAGCCGCCCGGGCGGCGGAACCGGCGCTGCCGGAGCGGATCGACGAGCTGTGGCAGGCGCGCGCCGCGCTGACCCCGGAGGACGCGGCGGCGCGGCAGGTCATCGCCGCGGCGGTGGACCGCATCGGCTCGGGTGAGGTGCGGGTCGCGCGGGCCGATCCGGACAGCGGCCGGGTCGTCGTGGACGAGCGGGCCAAGCGCGCCATCCTGCTTGCGTTCCGGGTGATGCCCATGGTGCGTTCGCGGGCGGGCGAGTTCCGCTACCACGACCGGGTGCCGCTCGCCTCGCGCCTGGACGGGGTGAGGGTGGTGCCGGGCGCGATCGTGCGCTGGGGCGCCCACGTCGCCCCCGGCGCCGTCCTGATGCCGTCGTTCGTCAACATTGGCGCCTACGTCGGCTCGGGGACGATGGTGGACACGTGGGCGACGGTCGGGTCCTGCGCGCAGATCGGCAGGAACGTCCACCTGGCCGGGGGCGTCGGGATCGGCGGGGTGCTTGAGCCGCCGGAGGCGGTGCCGGTGGTGGTCGAGGACGAGGCGTTCATCGGCTCGCGGTGCATGGTCGTCGGCGGCGCGCGGGTCCGCACCGGGGCGGTGCTCGGCGCGGGGACGATCCTGACCGCGTCCACCCACGTGATCGATGCGCAGACGGGGGAGGAGCTGGCCCGGGGGGAGGCGCCCGCCTGGTCGGTCTGCGTGGGCGGCACCAGGCCGCGCCGGTTCCCCGGCGGGGAGTTCGGCCTGCCGTGCGTGCTCGTGCTCAAGCGGCTGCCGGAGGGCGACCGGCACGACAAGGCGGCGCTCAACGAGGTCCTGCGGGACCACGGAGTGGACGCCTGACCGCGGCCCCGCGCGGGGCGAGGGGACGCCGGCTCGCGCCGGGGCCGTCGGCTGGCGCCAGGGCCGCCGGTCAGGCCAGGCCACGGACCGCGCGCGCGGGTGGGCGCAGCCCCGCGATCGAGGCGGCCATGTCGACCGCCCGGCGCACCGCCAGCGGATGGCGGGTGCGGACGATCGCAGCGCCGAGCCAGCAGGCGAGCGCCGCCGCGGCGACGATGGCGTGGATCCCCCCGTCCCGCCCGGCGTCGTCGGCGTCGACCAGCGCGCCGAACCCGGCTTCAGCCAGCTCCGCGATCCCGGTCAGCGGCGCCGCGACCACCACCCGGGACGGTGGCAGCCCGGACCGGCGGGCCGCGGCGGCGCTGGCGCAGACGAGGACGGCGCCGCTCCGGGCGGCCAGCGGGAGGTGCCTGGTCAGCGCGGCCGTGCCGCTGCGCGCGCAGAACCCAGTGCCGGGATGGCGCGCCGCGAACCGCGCCACCTCCCGCGGGCCGAGATCTTCCAGGTCGATGAGGTCCGCGCCGGCGGACAGCGCCGCATCCGCGGTCGCGGGCCCGGCGACGGCGAGGATGCGCGCGGGCGTCGCGGGACCCGGCGGGAGTGCCGGCCAGCCGTATGTCATGGCACGATTCTCACTATGCCGTTCGTGATGCTGGCGGCCGCCGCGGCGATCGTCGCCGGCACCGTGATCGCGGCCCGGGGCGGTGGCGGGGAGATGGCGATGTTCAGCCCCGATCGCCCTCGGGAGCCGCCGCGCCTGGCCACGCCTGCCGACGTGGCCACGCTGCGGCCGCCGCTGGGGCTCATCGGCTATCAGGTGCAGGCGACGGCGGCAGCCTTCAGCCGCGTCGCGCAGCTGCTCGCCGACAAGGACGCGGAGATCGCGCGGCTGCGCGAGGCGCTGCGCTCACTGGGCGCGGTCCACGCGGCCTCCTCCCCGGCGCCCGGCGCGCGGCCCGTGGCAGAGCCGCCACCTGCCCCGGGCCCGCGCCCGTGAGCGGCGCGCGGCCAGGGCCCGATGGCCGGCTCCGCTGCCCGTGGTGCCTGGGCAGCGCCGAGTACCTCGCCTACCACGACGAGGAGTGGGGCAGGCCGGTACGGGACGACACGGCGATGTTCGAGCGGCTGTGCCTGGAGGCCTTCCAGTCCGGCCTGTCCTGGCTGACGATCCTGCGCAAGCGGGAGAACTTCCGTGCCGCGTTCCGCAGGTTCGACATCGCCGCGGTCGCGGCGTTCGGCAGCGGCGACGTCACCCGGCTCCTCGCCGACCCAGGCATCGTGAGGAACCGCGCCAAGATCGAGGCGGCGATCGCGAACGCCCGCGCGGCGCTGGACCTGCCCGGTGGCCTGGCCGCCACGGTGTGGGCCCACGCGGCCGGCGACCCCCGGCCGGCCCCGGTCAGCCTGGCCGACGTACCCGCGTGGACGCCGGCCTCCAAGGCGCTGTCGGCCCGGCTGCGCCGCCACGGCTTCCGATTCACCGGGCCCGTCACGGCCTACTCGATGATGCAGGCCTGCGGCGTGGTGGACGACCATCTCGCCGGGTGCTTCCGGAGCGGCGCCCGAGGTGCTTGCGGGCGGCGCCCGCGCGGGGGCGCCGCGAAGAGTTAGATGCCTGACCGTGTGATGTCGATGAATTGCGGGGAGGCTTGCCCCCCGCCGATGATCGGGGCCATTGCTCTCAGAGCGATTGCGAACCGCCGGAATTCGCCTAGCCTTGTGTTTCGCAGGCCTACGTCCCGGGAAGGCGGATAAAGATGTTACTGTCTCCCGCCGACCGGGGCGGCGCCGGCCGTGAGCAGGCCAGGCGGCCCGGTCACGATGATTCCTGGCTGGCGGCCCCGCTGGCTGACGTGTCCTCGCCCGCCCCGCTGGCGCGGGAGGGGCAGATGATGGCCGAGGGGGCATCGGTGAACCTGCGCGCGATGGCCGAGGGCGCCTTGCCGCCCTCGGCCCCGGCAGCCGGGCTGGCGCGGCAGAGCGTGGCCAGCGGCGGGTGCTTCGTGCGGCCGCTTCCCCTCGACGCGACCTGCGCCGGCGCTGCGAGGCGGTTCTTCCGCGAGGCTCTGGCCGAGGTCGGCCTGCCCGCCGACCTGGTGCACGATGGCATGACGATGGCGAGCGAGCTGGCGGCCAACACGCTGAACGCGCACGCGAACATCGAGTTCAGCAAGCGCACCCGCCGCCCGGTCAGCGGCGTGCCTGAGCTGTGGGTCTACGTCCGGTCGGTTCGCTCGGGGAGGGAGATCGTCTGCAAGATCTTCGACTCCGAGCCCGGGTGGGATGCCGGCGAGCCGGCCCCCGTGGGCGCCGCCGTGCCCGCCGGCCCGGACTCGGTCCGCGGGCGGGGACTGCAGATGGTCGCCGGCTTGTCGGCCGGGCACTGGGGGCATCACCCGACCAGGGGCAGGCTCGGCGCGTGGAAGGTGCCCGGCAAGGCGGTCTGGTTCGCGCTTCGGGTTCCCCCCGCCAGCGACCTTGCCACCTGCCAGAGGTATGCCCCCCGGGGCCGCCAGGCCATCGGGGAGGTCGCCGCCGCGCTCGCCGATCGCGGCCTGGGCGCCGGCCTGGTGCAGGTGAACGAGCCCGGCGGAGAGCTCGCGGTGCTCTCGGTTTCCCCCGGGCCCACGGTCTGGTGCCGCGGCGACGTCGTCTGGTGGCCCGAGCCCGGCGGCGGCTACGACCGGCTGCACGTGAGCGACCTGACCGAGGCCGTGGAGCGGATCGTCTGGCTGCACGAGGAACTGGTCGCGGCCGCTGGCCCGCGGGAGCCGCCGCCGGCCGGGCGGCCCGGCACGTTAGCATGTCAGTCCCGCGCGCGCCGGGACCCGTCAGTCAGGCAGCACTCCACGAAGCGCGCGGCGGCGGGCAGCAGCCTCGCTGCCTCGGCGTCGAAGTACTCCGCGGCCACCGACCCCGGCCATGGCGCCGGCAGGAGCTCAGCGGGCAGGCCGGGGTCGATGAACAGGAACTTGCGCCACTCGTGGACGAGCGCGCTGCGCACCGCGAACACCGCCTCGTCGCCCCGGCCGCCGTCCGCGCTCCCGAGCAGCTCCCGGGCGAAGTCCAGCCACCGCTCGTAGGAGTGCGCCAGGCCATCGAGGTCCCAGGCCCTGGCCGCCAGGCCCCGGGCATCGCCGTCGTGGCGGGCCAGGAACCGCTCGGCGCGGACGTGCTCGGCGGCGAGCAGCGCGTCGAGCTCGACGGAGGGCCGGGGGCTGATCCACGACGAGCCGTCCAGGCAGGCGTACCCGAGGTAGCCAAGGGCCGACCTGAGCCGGTCCCGCCGTGCCCGCTCGGGCACCCGCTCGAGCACGACGACGTGCCAGTGTCCGTCCCAGCCGGGGGAACGGCGGTCGTAGATGCGCTCAGCGGCCTGCCGGAGCCGGCGCACGGCGCGCGGGGTGAGCCCGTAGCCGGCCCCCTCGGGCAGCCGCACCGGGGCCAGCCAGCCCTGCCTGGCCATCCGGGACACCGCGGTGCGGACCGCCGGGGCGGAGATGCCCAGTGGCGCGAGCACCCGGACCAGGGCAGCCACGGGCGCTTGCTTGCCCCGGCTGAGCAGATAATCACCGTACAGGTCGAACAGCGCTGATCTGGCGTTCACCCGTCCAGTGTCACGTCCGCCTGCGGCCCTGGGAACTCCTCGGCGCTGATCGGCGCACTCCGGGACTGGGCGCTGACCGATAATAGAGGTACAGATTGAGGTGGATGTGGCTTGGCGGCACTCGGCCCGGACCGACTGCAGGCCGTGGGGGCGCCGTCGCGCGCCTGGCCGGGTCACGGCGCGGTGGCACTACGCGAAGGGGAGGCAGCATGGCGGCGATGAAGCCGCGGACGGGTGACGGTCCGCTCGAAGTCACCAAGGAGGGCCGCGGGATCGTGATGCGCGTGCCGCTGGAGGGCGGTGGCAGGCTAGTCGTCGAGCTGACACCCGATGAGGCCAGGGCGCTGAGCAGCGCACTCGACTCTGCCGTCGGGTAAGGTGACCGGCCGATGCCCGTCACCTGCGCCGTCGTCGCCACCAGCCGGGCCGCGTCGGGCACCGCCGGGCAGTGCCTGCGGCGGATGGGCGAGGGGGCATGGGAGCCGGCGAGCCTGGCCGTGATCGCGGTCGGGTCCGGGGGCGAGGTCGCCGCGGACCCGGCCCTGGATGGCGTGCTCGGGCCGAGCGCGCGGGACGTCGTCGCCGCCTACGAGCACTCCGGTCGGCCCGGGCACATCGCGCAGACGGTGACCCGCGCGGGGCAGTCGCCGGTGAGGGTCGCCTTCCTGGGCGTCGGCGAGCGGTCGCCGGCCGATCTGCGCCGGGCGGGCGGCGAGCTCGGGCGGCTGCTGCGGCCGGGCGAGCTGGTCCTCGCCGATGCCGCGGCCGGCCTGCCCGCGGATCAGGTGGCCGCGTTCACCGAGGGCATCCTGCTCGGATCCTACCGGTACAGCGCCCCGGCGGCCGATTCCGGGGGCCAGCCCGCCGAGGTCCGCCTGCTGGTGGACGATCCCGCCCGGCCCGGGCCTGCGGGGTTCGCGGCGCTGGCCGGCGCGGTGGAGCGGGCGTCGGTGATCGCCGGCGCCGTGGCCCTGGCCCGGGACCTCGCCAACGCTCCCGCGCCGGGCAAGTCGCCGCACTGGCTGGCCGGGCAGGCGGCGCAGGTGGCGGAGCGTGCCGGGCTCGGCATCCGCGTCCTGGATGAGGCCGGGCTCGCCGCGGCGGGCTTCGGCGGGATCCTTGCCGTCGGCTCCGGATCTCATCGCCGGCCCAGGCTCATCGAGCTGCGGTACGACCCGCCGGGCGCGCCGCGGCACGCGGTGCTCGTCGGCAAGGGGATCACGTTCGACAGCGGCGGCCTGAACCTGAAGCCCAATGATGGCATGAAGGCCATGAAGACCGACATGGCCGGCGCGGGCGCCGTGATCGCCGCGATGTCGGCCCTCGGCGCGCTCGGCGTCGGGCAGCGCGTCACCGGGCTGGCCGCCGCCGCGGAGAACATGCCGTCCGGCTCGGCGTACCGGCCCGGCGACGTCATCACCCAGTACGGCGGCACGACGGTCGAGGTGCTGAACACCGACGCGGAGGGCCGCCTGGTCCTTGCCGACGCGCTGGCCTACGCCGACGCGGAGCTGGCCCCCGACGTGCTGGTCGACCTGGCCACGCTGACCGGGAGCGCCCGCGTGGCGCTCGGCAGCGGCCGGGCGGCGCTGTACTCCACCGACGAGGATCTGGCAGCGGCGCTGCTCGCCGCCGGGGAGGCGTGCGGGGACCGGCTCTGGCGGATGCCGCTGGCCGCCGAGTACGCCGACGCCCTCGGCTCGCCGGTGGCCGACCTCGCGAACGTTCCCCGGGCCGAGGGGCTGCCGGGCTCGATCGTCGCCGCGCTCTTCCTGCGCAGGTTCGCCGGCCGGCGGGCCTGGGCGCACCTGGACATCGCCGGCGCGGCCAGGGCGGCGCGCGACGACGGCGAGCTGAGCGCGGGGGCGACCGGCTTCGGCACGCGGCTGCTGCTGCGCTGGCTGGCCGACGGCGGGCCAGCCAGCGCTGTCAGCGCGCCTGAGCGGGCCGCTTGACGGCGGCGAGCAGCCCGCCGCCGACCGGCAGCAGCACGGGCACCAGGCCGGGATCGGCGAGGACCTGGTCGTGCAGCTCGCCGGCCGCGGCGGTCGCGGGGTCCTGGTGCGCGCGGTTGGGCGCCTGATCGGCCCAGATCGCGTTGTCGAACGCGACGATGCCGCCCGGCCGGAGCAGGCGCAGCGCCGCGGTGAGGTACTCGGGGTACTCGCGCTTGTCGGCGTCGCAGAACACCAGGTCGTAGGCGCCGTCGGCGAGCCGGGGCAGCACCTCCAGGGCCCGGCCGGCGATGAGCCGGTACCGCCCCGGCGCGAAGCCGGCCTGGCCGAACGCCTCCCGGGCCAGCCGGTGGTGCACCGGCTCAACGTCGACGCTGGTCAGGACGGAGCCGGGCCGCATCCCGCGGAGCAGCCAGATGCCGGACGCGCCGCAGCCGGTGCCGATCTCGACCACCGCCTTCGCGGCGATGGCGGCGGCGAGGAACCGCAGCGTCGCCCCGGTGAGCGGGCTGACCGGCACCGCGCCGCCGACCTCCTGGGCGTTCCTGCGCGCCGTCCGCAGCGGCTCGTCCTCCTCGGCGTACTCGCCGAGGATCGGGGTGACCTCCGCGCCGGTGATGGCGACCTCCTATACCCTGCGGGTGCGGGCGACCTACGCGCGGCAGCCTAGCGCCAGGTGGCCGCGGCCGGGAACAGCGCCCGCCGGCCGCACGTTCACGTGGTGCGGCCGTCACCACGAATGGCGCCGGCGGGAGCGGGAAGGCCTCGGCGGAGGCGGCACGGGCAGGCGGTCGGAGCGAGCCGGCGGTGAGGCAGGGGACGATGCGGTCAGAGGTGGTGGGTGACCCGGCGCAGGCGGCCGGCGGCCAGGTCGCCGAGTGGACGCCGCCGAGCTGGGAGCAGGTCGTGCGCGAGCACTCGGCGAGGGTCTACCGCCTGGCCTACCGGCTGACCGGCAACCGGCACGACGCCGAGGACCTGACCCAGGAGGTCTTCGTCCGGGTGTTCCGCTCCCTGCCGACCTACACGCCCGGGACCTTCGAAGGCTGGCTGCACCGGATCACCACGAACCTGTTCCTCGACATCACCAGGCGCCGGCAGCGGATCAGGTTCGAGGGGCTCGGCGAGGAGATCACGGCACGGCTGTGCGGGGCCGAGCCGACGCCCTCCCAGGCCTTCGACGAGCGCCATCTCGACGGCGACGTCGCGGCGGCCCTGGCCGACCTGCCGCCGGAGTACCGCGCGGCGGTCGTCCTCTGCGACATCGAGGGGCTCAGCTACGAGGAGATCGCCGGCGTTCTCGGCGTCAAGCTCGGGACCGTCCGCAGCCGCATTCACCGCGGCCGCGCCCAGCTGCGGACGGCCCTGGAGCACCGCCGGCCCCGCCAGGCGCTCGAGGTGGGCGAGGTGGATCGCCGATGAGCCACCTCGGGCGCTGGCTGTCGGCTCTGGTCGATGGTGAGCTCGACGACGACGAGCGTGACCACGTGCTCAATCACCTCGCCGGATGCGCCGCGTGCCGGCAGGAGGCGAACGCGCTGCGGGCGCTCAAGCGGCGGATGACCGCCCTGGGCGAAGGATGCGGGGATGTCCCGATCGCCGGCCGGCTCATCGAGCTCAGCCGGCGTGCGCCGCAGCTGCCCCAGGCCGGCGGCCCGCCGGGCCCGGCCCGGGCATGGCCGTCCCCGGGGCGCCCGGCGCCGTGGCGTGCCCTGCCGTCACGGCGCGGCTGGACGATCGCGGGCGGATCCGCGGCCGCGCTGGTCGTCGCCATCGGTCTCGCCGCGTTCCTGCTCGGCGGCACGCCGGCGCCGGCGGAGCCGAAGGTCACGCCGGCCGTGGACGCCTACTGGATCCAGCACAGCTACGACACCGGCCAGGTGCCCGCGGCGAGCATCCCCTCCCGGGGCGGCGCCGCAGGCTCCCCGGGCCGCGGCGCGGCCGGCCCGGGCCCGGCGCCGACGTCGGCCAGGCCCGGGCAGGCCCCGGTTACCCCGGCCCCGGCAGGGGCAACGGCCAGCCCGGCGGCGACGAGCCCCGCGGCGGGCCATGGCGGGCCGCGCCGGTCCCCGTAGCGCCCGGCACCTGGCAGCGCTCGGCATGCTCTGGCTCTACTGGAGGCGGCTGCGGATGGCGGTGCTCGCCGTCGTCCTCGGGATCGGGTCGCTGGTCGTGCTGGCCGTGATCGTCGGATCCCTGGCCGGCCACCAGCGGGCGGTCCGGGTCCTGTCCGCGCGGGGCACCGGGGCTCAGCTGAGGCGCCCGGCGGCCCGCACCGCACGCTTCGATCCGGTGGCCATCGCCGCGGGGATCGGGCTGATGGACGCGGCGGCCACCGCATGCCAGAGCGTCTCGTACACCGGGACCCAGATCGTCGCCTGGTGGGGCCAGGACGGGTCCAGCACCTACCTCGCCCAGGTGTGGCACCGCGCCGACGAGCCTGAGTTCACCCAGGGCGGCAGCGACGCGGGCCCCGCGCCGGCGGCATCCGGTGACGACGGCTCGGCCGGCACTCACGCGACGCCGGGAGTGCTGGACGTGTCGGCGCGGCTGGTCGGCCTGATGCGGGCCAACTACTGGATCGAGTACTCGGGGAACGGCACGGCGAGCGGGCGGCCGGCCAGGATCGTGTCGATCTGGCGCCGGGACGGGACGCTCGCCGCCCGGTACTGGCTGGACCGGTCCTCCGGGCTGCCGCTGCGCCGTGAGCTGTTCGACCGGGCGGGCCGCCTGGTCAACGAGGGGGCGTACATCGACATCAGGATCGGCGCCGTCGACGGCGACGGCACCCTGGTGCCAGGCGCCCCGGCCTGGGGCCCGGTGCCGCAGGCAACCACCCTCGCCGCCTTGCGCAAGCGGGGCTGGCCCCTGCCGCCGGCCCTGGCCGGCGACCTCGCGCTCGTCACGGTGACGAGCACCGCCACGCGGGCCGGCACGGTGCTCGACGCGTCCTACTCCGACGGGCTGTCGGTGATCTCGGTGTTCGTGCAGCGCGGTGAGCTGCCGCAGGAGCTGCCCGGCTGGCACCGGGCCGACGTCGGCGGCTGGGCCGTCTACGCGAGCGGCCCCGGCGAGCGGAGCCTGACCTGGTCCGCCCGGGGATTCGTCTACACGGTGATCGCCGATGCCCCGCAGGAGACGGTCGAGCGCGCGGTGGACGGGCTGCCGCACGAGCGCGGCCTCGGGTTCTGGGGACGGCTGACCCGGGGCCTGCGGCGCATCGAGTCCTGGTTCAACCCGTTCGGCTGACCGGCAGGCCGGCCTGTGCGGTTACGCTGAGAGCGGCGGACCTGGCCGGCCGGCCCGGGTCACGAAGGCGGGAGCGCGAGACCTTGTTCGGACTGTCGATCGACAAGATCCTCATTCTCGCCCTGCTCGGCCTGGTGATCTTCGGCCCCGAGCAGCTGCCGAGGATCGCCGCCCAGGCCGGGCAGGCACTGCGGAACCTGCGGCGCCTGGCCGACTCGGCGCGGGCCGACCTCTCCGAGCACCTCGGCCCGGAATTCGCGGACTTCGACCTGAGCGACCTGAACCCCCGGGCATTCGTCCGCAAGCACCTGCTCGACGACCTGGAGGATGACCTCCCGCCCGCGGTCGGCGGGCCGGATCCGGGGCCGGCGGACATCTCCGCGGCCGACGGCGACCCCCGGCTGCTCCCGGGCGAGATCCCGCCCCATGACCTGGAGGCGACCTGACGACGCTGGCCGGCCGCTCGCCGGGCCGACGGCGCACGGCGCGGGTCGGACGGGGCCGGCCCGGCGCGGGTCAGACCGGGGTCAGGCCGAGCTGGCGGCCGACGATGCTGCGCGAGCGCCGGGCCAGGCCCGCGGCGATCCTGGCCAGCTCGCGCGCGGCCGGGGACGAGGGCTCGCCGAGCACGACGGGGATCCCGCCGTCGCCCGCCTCGCGCATCCTCAGGTCGATCGGCACCTGGCCGAGGACCGGGACGCTGGCGCCGGTGAGCCTGGTCAGGGCCTGCGCGACCGCCTCGCCGCCGCCGCTGCCGAACACCTCGACGCGGCCCTCGCAGTGCGGGCAGGCGAGGTAGGCCATGTTCTCGATGACGCCGATCACCCGCTGATGAAGCTGGTTGGCCAGCGAGCCGGCCCGCTCGGCGACCTCGGCCGCGGCCAGCTGCGGCGTCGTCACCACGATCAGCTCCGATCCCTGCAGCAGGTGGGCAGCGGAGATCGCCACGTCGCCGGTGCCCGGTGGCAGGTCGAGCAGGAGCACGTCCAGGTCGCCCCAGTAGACCTCGGCGAGGAAGGTCTGCAGCAGGCCGTGCAGGCGCGGCCCGCGCAGCGGCAGCGGGTCGTTGCCCGGCGGCTTGAGCATGCCGGCGGAGATCACCTTCACGCCGTGCGCGACCGGCGGCATGATCATCTGCTCGACCCGGGTAGGCCGGTCGCCGGTGCCGAGCATCCGCGGCACCGAGTGCCCGTAGATGTCGGCATCGAGCAGCCCGACCGACTGGCCGGCCGCGGCCAGGGCGGCAGCCAGGTTGACCGTGACGGATGACTTGCCCACGCCCCCCTTCCCGCTCGCGACCCCGATGACCCTGGTCAGGGACTGCGGCTCGGCGAACGGGATCCGAGGCTCGGCCCGGCCGCCGCGCAGCCTGGCCTGCAGCTCGCGGCGCTGCTCGTCGGTCATGACGTCGAGCCCGACCCGGACCGCAGTGACGCCGGGCAGCGCGCCGACCGCGGCCTGGACGTCCCTCGTGATGGTCTCCCGCAGCGGGCAGCCCGCCACGGTGAGCCAGACCTCCACGCTCACGGCGCCGCCGTCGGCCACCTCGACGTGCTTGACCATGCCGAGCTCGGTGATCGGCCGGCGGATCTCGGGATCGAGCACGCCGCCGAGCGCGCGCATGACCTGCTCGGCGGTCGGTTGCGCGCTCTCGGCGGGCGCGGCGGGAGTCCCTGGCGGCGAGGAGGTCGTCATGCGACCATGCTAGATGCCATGGCCAGCCCCGGTGAACGCGCGGCAGGCGCTCCGGCCCCGCTCCAGGCCGCAGCGCCCAGGCGGTCCTGCCTGACCGTCCCGGGCAGCAGCGAGCGGTTCCTGGCCAAGGCCGCCGCCGTGCCCGCCGACGAGCTGATCCTCGACCTGGAAGATTCGGTCGCCCCGGCCGAGAAGGAGCGGGCGCGCGACCTGGTCGCGGGCGTGGCGGCCGGCACGGACTGGGGCGGCCGGCTGCTCGCGGTGCGGGTCAACGGGGCGGCGAGCCAGTGGGCGTTCGCCGACGTGATCGAGGTCGTCACCCGGGCGGGCAGCCGGATCGACGCGGTCGTGCTGCCCAAGGTCGCCTCCCCTGCCCACATCCACTGGCTCGACCTGCTGCTCGGGCAGGTCGAGCAGGCGTCCGGCCTGCCCCCCGGCCGGATCGCGATCGAGGCGCAGATCGAGGACGCGGCAGGGCTCGAGGCGGCCGGCCGGATCGCCGCCGCCTCGCCCAGGCTCACCACGCTGATCGTCGGCCCCGCCGACCTCATGGCCAGCCTCGGCATGCGCTCGCTGCGGATCGGCGTCCCGCCGCCGGGGTATCCCGGCGATGCGCTCCACTACCCGCTGCTGCGGGTGCTGGTGGCCGCGCGCTCGGCCGGGCTGCAGGCGATCGACGGGCCATACGCGGCGATCGGCGACCTGGACGGCCTGCGGGCGGCGGCGGTGAGCGCGGCGGCCCTCGGCTTCGACGGGAAGTGGGTCGTCCACCCTGACCAGGTCGAGGTAGTGAACAGCGCGTTCCGCCCCGGCCAGGAGGAGTACGAGCGGGCCGAGGCGATCCTGGAGGCCTACGAGCATGCGAGCGCCGTCCGGCGACGTGGGGCGGTGATGTTCGGCGGCGAGATGATCGACGAGGCCTCGCGCAGGCTGGCCCAGGCCATCGCGGCGCGGGGCCGGGCGGCCGGGCTGGCCAGGCACGGCGGCGGCTGAGCGGGTCCAAAGCGCCGTCGCCGGCCCGGGCGCGTTTACGCGCGGCCCCGCCAGAGCACTGTAGCGGCAGGAGCGTGGTGACCGGCGGGGGTGCGCGGCGTGACGGATACGGACCTGAGCTGCCCCCGGTGCGGCAGCCATGTCATGCCCCCGAGCGCCTGGTCGAGCGCCTGGCGGTGCGGCAGGCACGGCGACGTGCATCCGCTGCGCCAGGTGCGCAGCCTGTCCCGCGAGGGGCTGGCCGACGTGGTGCGCCACGCCCGCGTCCCGGTCCTGCTGCCATGGCCGCTGCCCGGCGGCTGGCTGGTAACGGGATTCGCCCTGGCAGGCGACGAGCGGTCCGGCGCGCGGGGATGCGTGGTGGCGCTCTCCGGCCCCAACCCGGTCGGCGGGCTGGGCGAGATGCTGCTGGTCAGCGAGGAGATGGGGGTGGGCCTGGGCGCCCGCTGCGCCGGCCTGCCCGGCCCCGACGCCGGGGAGGGTGTCGTCAGCGGCCCACCGGTCGCCTGGGTGGAACTCGGCAACCACGAGTTCCCGCTCTGGCACGTCGACGCCCCCGGGCGGGCGGCCTTCGTCGGGGAGGTGCTGGCCAGCTGGCTGTGGATCGTCCTGTGGCCCGACACGGCCGGCACCCTGCTCGTGGAGCCGATGACCCTGCGTGACCTGCGGGATCCCGGCCAGGACCTGGATCTGCCGTTCGGCGCGCGGTCACCGCGCCTGCCCGGGTAGGCCGCGCAGAGCCAGGCGGCGCGGGCCCGGGGACCAGGCCGGCGCGCCTGGCCTCGCGGGCCGGCCACGCTCGCCGCGCTACAGTCTGCTGCGTGCCCCAGCCGCCCTCCGCCGCCCGGACCGGTGCCGACCTGCACTGCCACAGCACCGCCTCGGACGGCACGCGACCGCCGGCCGAGGTGGTCCGCAGGGCCGCGGCGGCCGGCGTCGGCATGCTCGCGCTGACCGACCACGACACCGCTGACGGCCTCGCCGAGGCGGAGGCTGCCCTGCCGCCAGGGATGGCGCTCGTGCCCGGGATGGAACTGTCCTGCCGCCGCGACGGCCGCAGCGTGCACCTGCTCGCCTACCTGTTCGATCCCGCCGACGCGGCCCTCGCGCGCCAGTGCCGCGCCGTCCGGGACGGCCGCCTGGGCCGGGCGCGGGCGATGGTCGCCCGGCTGGCCGCGCTCGGCGCGCCGGTCACCTGGGAGCAGGTGACCGCGATCGCCGCCGGCGGCGTGGTCGGGCGCCCGCACATCGCGCGCGCCCTGGTGCAGGCAGGGGTGGTCGGGTCGGTCGCCGAGGCGTTCATGCCGGACTGGATCGCCGCGGATGGCCGGGCGTACGTGCCCCGGTACGCTCCGGACCCGGCGGCGGCGGTCGCCCTGGTCCGGGCCGCGGGCGGGGTGAGCGTGCTCGCGCACCCCTGCCGGCCCGGCGGGAAGGTGCCGGCCGGGTTGCTCGCCGAGCTCGCGGCCGCCGGCCTTGGCGGGGTCGAGGTCGACCACCCCGATCACGACCGGGCGGCGAGGGCCGCGCTGCGCGATCTGGCCGGCGAGCTCGGGCTGGCCGTCACCGGCGGAAGCGACGACCACGGCGCGCTGACCCGCGACCGGGTCGGCTGCGAGCGGACCGAGCCCGACGTGGTGAGCCGCCTGCTCGCGGCCGGCACAGGCGCGGCGGTGATCACCGGGTGAGCCCGCTGGTCTCCGACGTCAGGTTCTTCTGGGAGTCCTTCGTCACGCTGCTGGTGATCACCGACCCCCCGGGGGTGGTCCCGGTCTTCCTGGGCATGACGGCGATCAGGCCCCGGGCCGAGCGGGACCGGCTCGCCTGGCAGGCCGCGGCGGTCGCGCTCGGCGTGATCGTGGCCTTCGCCTTGTTCGGCCGGTCCATCCTGGACTACCTCGGGGTTGAGCTGCCCTCGCTCCAGGCGGCCGGCGGGCTGCTGCTCCTGCTCGTCGCCCTCGAGCTGCTCACCGGCAAGGCGGCCGACCCCGCCCAGCTGGAGCGGACCCGGGCCAACGTGGCCTTCGTCCCGCTCGGCACGCCCCTGCTGGCCGGCCCCGGCGCGATCGTGGCCACGATGCTGTTCGTCCAGCGGATCGGCTCGGCCGGCGCGGCCGCCGCGTTCACCGTGGCCATCCTCGCGGTGGTGACCGTGCTCTGGCTGGCGATGCGCTTCTCCGGGGCGATCTTGAAGGTGCTCGGGAACAGCGGCGTGGAGCTGCTGACCAGGATCGCCGGGCTGCTGCTGTCGGCAATCGCCGTCCAGCTCATCGTCGGCGCCGTGCGCGCGCTGATCCGGGCCGGTCTAGGCTAGGTGCCCGGCGGCGGGCGTCACCGGGAGGCGGGGCATGCGGGCTCGCATCGACGTGGTCACCGGGGCGGTGAACACCTGGATCGTCGGCGACGACGAGGGCGTGATCGTCATCGACCCCGGGGAGCACGCCTACGGGGTGCTCACCGCGATCGGCGACCGCGAGGTCGACTACGTGATCTGCACCCACGGGCACGCCCGGCACGCGGCCGGCGCCATCGATCTGGCCAGGCGGCATGCGGACGCCGAGGTGGCCCTGCACCCGGGGGACCGCCTGGCCTGGCGCGACATTCACCCCGAGGCGCCGCCGGACCTCGACCTGGAGGATGGCGGGCGCTTCGAGATCGCGGGCGTCACGCTTGAGGTGATTCACGCGCCCGGGCACAGCGACGGCTCGGTCTGCCTCTACAGTGACGAGCTTGGCGTGGTCTTCACCGGCGACGTGGTGACCGCGGCGGGCCCCGTTGCCCACGATGGCCTGTTCACCGACTTCGCCGGCCAGATCAGCTCGATCGGCGCGGCCATCCTGACCCTGGACGGCGCCACCCGGATCCTGCCCGGGCACGGGGATGAGACCACCGTGGCAGCGGTGGAACGCCGCTTCGATGCCTGGGTCGCTGCGGGTCCGGACGGCCTTCTCGCCGGCGCGGCGGGCTGACCCGGCGCGCGCCGGACAGGCCGGCGGCGCCCCGGCGCGCGTGACCCGCTGCGCCCGCCGGCGCGGCGGGCCTTGCGCCGGCGCCGGCGCGGCGGGCGTGCGCCAGTATGAGAGCGTGGAGCAGCTAGGCCTCGCGGGCATGCCGCCCGGGCTCTACCCGTGCACGCCGAGCCGGCTCCGCTCGTGGCTGGAGTGCCCGCGCCGGTACCGCATGGCCTACCTCGACCACCCGCGGCCGTCCAAGGGACCGCCCTGGGCGCACCACAGCCTGGGCGCGTCCGTCCACAACGCGCTCGCCGGGTGGTGGCGGCTGCCCAGGCCGCGGCGCACCGTCCAGGCGGCCGGGGAGCTGCTTGAGCGCGGCTGGATTGGCGACGGCTATGCCGACGCCGGGCAGTCGGCCGCCCATCTGGCCCGGGCCAGGGCGATGGTGGAGGGGTACGTGGCCGGGCTGGACCCGGATGCCGAGCCGGCGGGCGTGGAGCGGACGGTCGGGATGAAGACCGGGCGGATCGCCCTGTCCGGCCGGATCGACCGGCTCGACGACCGTCCGGCCGGAGCGCCGGGCGCCGATGCCGGGCCTGGTGCCCGGGGCCTGCGCGCGGAGCCATGGGAGGGCGGCCGGGAGCTTGTGGTCGTCGACTACAAGACCGGCCGGCGCCCGCCGGCCGATGACGACGCGAGGACCTCGCTGGCGCTCGCGGTCTACGCGCTCGCGGCCGGCCAGGTGCTGCGGCGGCCGTGCCGGAGGGTGGAACTGCACCACCTGCCCTCCGGGCAGGTGGTGACGTGGGCACACACGGCGGACGCCCTCGCGCGGCACCTGCGCCGGGCCGAGGAGATCGCGGCCGAGTGCGCGGCCGCCGACGAGCTGTTCCGGGCCGGCCCGCGGGCCGGCGGCACGGACACGGTGTTCCCGCCCGCGCCGGGCCCGGCGTGCGGCTGGTGCGACTACCGGGCGCACTGCCGCGAGGGGCAGCTGGCGGCTCCCCCTCGGCAGCCGTGGGACGGGCTGGCCGATCCCGGCGTCCCCCAGGGTGAGCCCGGTCCGTAACGCCTGGCGGCCAGACTCCGCCTGGTTCCAGAACGCGGTCAGCATCGCGGCGGTGGTCTCCGGTGCCTCCACGGCCGGGGAGTGGGCGGCTCCGGGAATGCAGACGCGCTGCGCGCCGAGCCGCCGGGCCATCAGCTCCTGGGCCTGCGGTGGCCAGGCGTCATCATTCTCCCCGTAGCTCACCAGAATCGGCCATCGCGCGGCCATGGCCAGCTCGCCGGTGCGGTCCGGGCAGTCCAGCAGGTGCCTGGCCATCTCGGCCAGCCCGACCGGGCAGGTGCGGAGCGCGCGATCGCGCAGGAAGGCGATGACGTCCTCTGGGACGCCTGCCGCCTCCGCCCGCGGGCGTAGCTGGTCGTCCCACAGGCGGGCGACCGTGGCGCGCAGCGCCGCCCCGTCGCCGCTCGCCGGCCCGAGAAGGCCGAGCAGTGCCCGCAGTTCCCCGGCGCGCTCGCCGCCGATCGCACCGGGCCCGGAGCCGAGGAGCGCGAGCGACAGGTACGACGAAGGCGCCGCAAGCGCGGCCTGACGGGCCACGATGCCGCCGAAGGAGTGGCCGAGCAGGTGGACCCGCCCCGTGCCGCCGGCCAGCGCCGCGGCCACCGCGACGATGTCGAGGCCGAGCTCGCCGAGTCCGTACCCGGCGCCGTCCGCCGCCGGGTCGGACTCGTACTGGCCCCGCATGTCGATGGCGGCCACCACGCGGCCGGCCGCTGCCAGCGACTCGAGCACCGCCAGGAAGTCCTCCTTGCTGCCGGTGTACCCGGGGACCAGCAGCGCGGGCTGGCGCTCGCCGATCCCGCCGGGCGGCGCGGCCATCAGCGCCGCGAACCGGCCGCGCGAGGTAATGAGGACGGTTTGCCTGATCCGCCGGGAGCGCCGGAGGGACCGCGGTGTGCTCACGGTCAGGCAGACTACCCAGGCCACCCGCTGCCCGCGTGACCGCTGCCCGCGTGACCGCTGCCCGCGTGACCGCTGCCCGCGTGACCGCTGCCCGCGTGACCGCTGCCCGCGTGACCGCCGCCCGCGTGACCGACGCCCGCGGGACCGACGCCCGCGGGACCGACGCCCGCGGGACCGACGCCCGCGGGACCGCCTGCCCCGGTGCCGGGTCCGCCGTGATCGCCTACCCCGATGCCGCGTCCGCCGTGGCCGCTCTCTGGACGGCCCCGTCGGCGGAACGGGCTGCGGGGCGCCGCCTGCGGCGGACGCGCCGCCGCTGGGCGGCGGGCTCGGTGGCATCGGCGGGCGGCTGGGGGATCTCGGCCGGGGCACCGCCCCTGGTCCGGCGCCTGGTCCGGGTTCCGCCCGCCGGCGAGCCGCCGTGCGCGGGCTCCGCCCGGTCAGCCGGGCGGCGGCCGGAGGGCCGCGGCCGGCGGTGGCGGGACGGTCCGGTCTCGCCGATGTCCTCGAGCTCCTCGGCCTCCAGGCCGGCTCGCTGCCGCCGGTCGGCTGGCAGGGTTCCCGTCGCGCCGGCCGGGATGCCGAGCGCGGCGTAGAGGTGCTCGGAGGTCGAGTAGGTCTCCTCCGGCTCGTCCATGCCGAGGCCGAGGGCGCTGCTGATCATCTTCCAGCGGGCCAGGTCCTGCCAGTCCACGAACGTGACGGCGACTCCGGACCGGCCGGCCCGGCCGGTCCGTCCGATCCGGTGCAGGTAGGCCTTCTCGTCGTCCGGGCACTCGTGGTTGACCACGTGAGTGACGTCGTCGACGTCGAGGCCGCGGGCCGCCACGTCGGTGGCGACCAGCACGTCGATCTTGCCGGCGCGGAAGGCGCGCAGCGCCCGCTCGCGCTGGCTCTGGCCCAGGTCACCGTGGACGGCGGCGACTGCGAACCCGCGCTTGGCCAGGTCGGCCGTGACCTGGTCGCAGGACCGGCGGGTGCGGCTGAAGACGATCGTCAGGCCTCGCCCGCGCGCCTGAAGCACCCGGGCGAGCACCTCGATCTTGTCCAGGTGGTGGGTGCGGAACACGTGCTGGTCGGTGGTCGGCACGTGCGCGGGCTCGTCATGCTGCTCCGCCCGGATGTGGGTGGGCCGGCGCAGGTGCCGCTTGGCGAGCGTGACCACCTCGCCGGGCATGGTCGCGGAGAACAGCATGGTCTGCCGGGACGGCGGGGTCAGGCGCAGGATCGCCTCGACGTCCGGCAGGAACCCGAGGTCGAGCATGCGATCGGCCTCGTCGAGCACCAGGATCGCCACGCCGGACAGGTCGAGCTGGCGCTGCCGGGCCAGGTCAAGCAGCCGGCCGGGCGTGCCGACCACGACGTCGACGGCGGCCAGAGCCTCGATCTGAGGCTCGTAGGCCCGCCCGCCGTACAGGGTCACCACCTGCACGCCGCAGCCGGCCGAGGCGGTCCGCAGGTCCTCGGCGACCTGGATGGCCAGCTCCCTGGTGGGAACGACGACCAGGGCACGGGGAGTCGCCGGCCTGCCCCGGGCCGTGCCCAGGACGTGCTGCAGGATCGGGAGCCCGAACGCGAGCGTCTTGCCCGTGCCGGTCCTGGCCTGGCCGATGACGTCATGCCCGGCCAGGGCGATCGGGAGGGTCAGCGCCTGAATGGGGAAGGCGGTCGTGATGCCCGCGGCGGCCAGTGCCGCGCGGATCGGCTCGGCGACGCCGAGCTGGCCGAACGGGATGCCGCCGGATGCGGCCGGGATGCCGCCGGATGCGGCCGGGAGCGCCGTCCCGTCACCGGCCATCAGGGAGAGGTTCACGTCGTCGATCTGTGGGTCGTGCGTAGTCAGGGCCTTCAGCCTCCATCGGTGGGCCGGCCGCTGGCGGACGCCGTGGCGCCCGGCCGGATAGCGGCCGGCAGGTGCTCGTGCGGAACGCGGCCAGCCCTCGCACCAGCGCCACGCCCGGCGGCCGGCTCAGGTGCCCGCCGCCTCGTCGCATGCGTTGTCATCCCTGCAAGGTGCTCCCGTGCGATCACTGCTGGGGCGGATCGCCGGCCGCCGTGCCCGCATGGATCACGGTCGGCCCTCGCGCGGCTCAGGCAAGCCCTGGCGGCGCACCACATCGCAGGGTCCAACGCGCCGGGCGCCCGTCGCATTCCAGAGCCGGGCCTTTGCCGAGTGTAGCAACGAGGCGCGTGGCGCCGTTGCTAGGCTGCCGGTGTGCCGGAGCGTGAACCAGCGGCTGACGGCGTCATCGACCTGCTCGGGCTGCTCGCCTACGCCTCGCTCGTGGCCTTCTTCCGCCTCAGCGACGACGCCGCCCTCGCCGCGTCGCTGCATGACAAGGCCGACCTCGCCGGGATGGCCGTCGCCCAGTTCGGCCACTTCCAGGTGCTGCGGCGCAGGCTCACCGAGCTGCACGTGGACCCGGAGCGGGCCATGGCGCCGTTCGTCGAGCCGATCGACGCGTTCCATGCCAGGACGGCGCCGTCCGACTGGCTGGAAGGCCTGGTCAAGGCCTACGTGGGCGATGGCATTGCGGCCGACTTCTACCGGCTGGTGGCCCACCTCCTGGACGAGCCGACGCGGGCGCTCGTCGTTGAGGTGCTCGCCGACTCGGGGCACGCAGAATTCGCGACGGCGCGGGTCAGGGAGGCGATCGAGGCCGAGCCCGCGGTGGCCGGCCGGCTCGCGCTGTGGGCGCGACGGCTGGTGGGCGAGGCCCTCAGCCAGGCCCAGCGGGTGGCCGCCGAGCGCGAGCCGCTCGCCCGCCTGCTCGCTGGCGGCTCGGCAGGCCAGCTCGGCGAGATCGGCCGGATGTTCGCCGCGCTCACCGACGCCCACGCGCGGCGGATGGCGGCGCTCGGCCTGGCGGCCTAGCGGCCCGCCGGATGCCGGGCGCGGCGCTCAGCCCGGGCCGAAGCCGACCCGGCGCGGTTCGGCCGCGTCGATCTCCACGTAGGCGATCTTGCCCGCCGGCACGAGCACGGTCCGGCTCTTGTCGTCCGCCAGCGCGAACACCGTGCCGTCGGCCAGCGCTGCCGCCAGTGCCTGCTCGATCTCCCCGGCCGAAGCCGTGGTCTGGATCACCAGCTCACGCGCGGCCATCTGGATGCCGATCTTGACTTCCACGAAACCTCCGCACAGTCGGGCCTGCCCCGGTCAGTCGTGGCCTCCCTCGGCAAGCGGCCAGCCGCTGATGCCGCGCCAGGCAAGCCTGGCGAGCAGGCTCTCGGCGGATCCCTTGTCGATCGCGCGGTTGGTGCCCAGCCAGTATCGCGCGCTGACCTGCGCCATTCCCACCAGCGCCATGCCGAGCAGGTCCGCCTCGGCGCCGGACACCCCCGCGTCGGAGCGGATGAACTCGCTCACCATGGCCGCGCACTCGCCCATCGCGCGGTCCAGGCGCGCCCGGACGGCCGGCTCGTTGCTCAGGTCCGATTCGAAGATCAGCCGGAACGCCTCGCCAGCCCCGCTGACGTAGTCGAAGAACGCGCGGAACGTCGCCGGCACCCGCTCCCGGTTGTCCGTGGTTGACGACAGCGCCTGCGAGACCGCTCCGGTCAGCTCGGCGACGCTCTCGTCGAGCAGGGCCAGGTAGAGGTCGAGCTTGCCGGGGAAGTGCTGGTACAGCACGGGCTTGCTGACCCCAGCCCGCTCCGCGATCTCGTCCATCCCGGCGGCGTGGTAGCCCTGTGCCACGAAGACCTGGCGGGCGGCCCCGAGCAGCTGCCTGCGCCGCGCCGGCCGGGGCAAGCGGGAGCCGGCGGGCCTGGCCTGTGGCATCGCGGTCACGAGGATCTCCGAAGCGCGCGGGCCGGACCTTCGTGGCCCGGGCACCAGAGTGCCATCTTACGCTCCGGTAACCTGCTGCGCCGGCCACGGCGCGCCGCCAGGATGAACGAGCGCCGCCCGGCGGCAGGGCGCCTAGCGGTACTCCTCGTCGTCCAGCTCGACCACCCGTGCCTGCTCGGCGGCGTCCGCCACGTCCGCCTCGAGCGGCGCCCCGGCCGGGAACTCGTCCTCCCCGGCCTGCGCGCCCCCCGGAGTGACGTCCTGCTGCTGCTCGACCACGTCCGGCAGCGGCTCGTCAATGCCCGCGTCGGTCATCGCCGACCCCCTCTCGTCGCCGTTCTCGCCGGCTGCGAGGCTTCACCGTACCGCCTGCCCGGCGAGTTCGTTCATCGAACGTATTGCCGAAAGACTCCATTCGGGCAACGCTGGTTGTAGCAGTACCCGTCCGGCCGGGTAGGGGGAAGGCATGCACAGCATGTGGAAGGGCGCGATCTCCTTCGGGCTCGTCATGATACCGGTGCGACTCTACGCGGCGACCGAGCAGCGGGACATCGCGTTCCGCCAGGTGCACCGGGCCGACGGCGGCCGGATCCGGTTCCGCCGGGTCTGCTCGGTGTGCGGGCAGGACGTGGCGTACGAGGACGTGGCCAAGGGGTACGAGCTGGCGAGCGGCGAGATGGTGGTGCTGACCGACGAGGATCTCGCGGACCTTCCGCTGCCCACCGCCAAGGCGATCGAGGTGCTGCAGTTCGTCCCCGCCGGGCAGCTCGACCCGATCCTGTTCAACCGGAGCTACTATGTCGAGCCCGAGGCTGCGGGCACGCGCGCCTACGTGCTGCTGCGCGAGGCGCTCGAGCAGTCCGGGCGGGTCGCGGTCGCGCAGGTGGCGCTCCGCCAGCGCGAGTCCCTGGCGATGCTGCGGAGCCGGGACGGGGTGCTCGTGCTGGAGACGCTGCTGTGGCCGGACGAGGTGCGCGCGCCGCTCTTCCCCTTCCTGCAGCAGGAGACCGAGGTGCGCCCCCAGGAGCTGGTCATGGCGGCGTCGCTGATCGACTCGATGACCTCCGACTTCGACCCGCAGGCGCACCACGACAGGTACCGGGAGGCGCTGACCGCCCTGGTCGAGGCCAAGGTGCAGGGCCGCGAGCTGCTCCAGCCGACGGCCCTGGAGATCGCGGCCGGGCCCGCGGCCAGCCTGACCGACGCGCTGCGGGCCAGCCTGGAGGCGGCGCGGGAACCCGGCCCGGCGCGGGAAGTTGGCCCGGCGCGGCACACTGGGAAGAAGACCGATACGACCGGGGCAAAGCGCGGCAGCCGGCGGGCCGGCCGGGCACGCGCCGGGCCGGCCGCGGCCGGCGCCGAGCCTGAGGCGGCCCGGCCCGAGGAGGCCAAGCCCGAGGAGGCCAAGCCCGGGGCGGGGCGCCCGGGAACCCGCCGTTCCGCGGCGCGGCGCTCCGCGCAGGCCAAGCCGGCCCGCAAGGCCAGCTAGCCTGGCCGTCCGCCCGCGCAGCCCGCCGGGGCCGGGTGGTCGGCCGGGCGTGACGGGGAAGCGAGGCGATGCTCGGTGGCGCAGGTGGCCAAGGGCCCGGCCGCCCGGTACGACGGCGCGCGCGAGCCCATCCCCCCGTGGCCGGGGCGAGTGGTGGACATGGCGCCGGGGAAGCTTTATGTCCGGCGCGCTCCCGCGGTGGACGGGACCGGGCCGGACGGATCGCCCGTGCCAGCCGCCACGGCCGAGCCAGCGCTCTTCATCCACGGGCTCGGCGGGTCCTCGACGAACTGGACGGACCTGATGGACCTGCTCTCCAGGCCCGGCACGGCCCGCCCGGGGGCGCCGGCCCTCGACTGCACCGCGGTGGACCTGCCCGGCTTCGGCTACTCGCCGCCGCCGGCGGACGACGACTACACGGTCAGCGGGCACGCCAGGGCGGTGATCGACTTGATCGACGGGCTCGGGACCTGGCCCGTCCACCTGGTCGGGAACTCGATGGGCGGGGCGGTCGCCACCCGGGTGGCCGCACGGCGTCCCGACCTGGTCCGCACGCTCGCGCTGGTCTCGCCTGCCCTGCCCGACCTGCGCCCCAGGCCGCTGCCGCTGCGGCTGGCCCTGGCCACGGCGCCGGGAGCCGGCCAGGCGATCATGAGCTGGCTGCGGCACCTGCCCGCCGAGCGCCGGACCGACCAGACCGTGCGTGACCTGTTCGCCGACCCCGCGCGGCTGCACCCGGCCCGGCGCGAGCAGGAGATCGCCGAGCTGCGCCGCCGTGACGCGCTCCCCTACGCGGACCGCGCGCTGATGCTGTCCGCCCGCAGCCTGGTGGCCGAGTACTTCAGGACGGGGCCTGGATCGCTGTGGCGGGACGCCGCGCGCGTCCGGGTACCGGTGCTGGTGCTGCACGGCAGCCAGGACCGGCTGGTCAATCCCGCCACCGCCGCGAAGGCGGCGCGGTCGTTCCGGCTGGCGCGGGTGGTCGTGCTGCCCGGGGTCGGCCACGTCGCGATGATGGAGCGGCCCGCCCTGGTGGCCGGCGAGCTGCGGGAGTTCTACGAGTGGGTGCGCGCCGGCTGCAGGCCGGTCACCGTGGCGGACCCCGCGTAGCCGGGTGACGGCCCGATGCTGATCGCGGCGGCGAGGATCATCACGGCCGACGGGGCGCTCCCCGGCCTGGCGCCGGTGCTCTCCCCCGGCTGGGTGCAGTGCGCGAACGGCGTGATCGCGGCCGTGGGCGTCGGCGAGCCGCCCCGCCGGCCGGATGTCGAGCTGCCCGACGGCCTGCTGCTCCCCGGCTTCGTGGACCTGCAGGTCAATGGCTGCTTCGGGGTCGACCTGGCGGAGGCGGACGCGGACGGCTGGAATGCCGTCGCCGCGGGGCTGCCCGCCACCGGGACCACGGCGTTCCTGGCGACGTTCATCACCGCCCCGCGGGAGGCGCTGATCGCCTCGCTGCGGCGCGCCGCGGCGGTGCTGCCCGGCCTCACGGCCGGCGCGCGGGTGCTCGGCGTCCACCTGGAGGGTCCCTTCATCTCGCCCAGCCGCGCCGGGGCGCACAACCCGGCGTGGATCGGCGCGCCCGACGGCGACTCGGTGGCGAGGCTGCTGGGCGCCGGCGCCGGCCTGGTGCGCCTGGTCACGCTGGCGCCCGAGGTGGACGGGGCGATGGCCGCCATCGGGCAGCTCGCCGGGGCCGGAGTGCTGGTCAGCGTCGGGCACTCCGACGCGACCGCCCAGCAGGTGAGCGCCGCCGCGACGGCCGGGGCGCGGATGGTGACGCACCTGTTCAACGCCCAGCGCCCGCTGCACCACCGCGAGCCGGGCGTGGTCGGCCAGGCCCTCACCGACGCCAGGCTCACCAGCAGCCTGATCGGCGACCTGCACCATGTGGCCGGCCAGGTGGCGGCACTGGCGTTCGCCGCCGCGCCCCGCCGGATCTGCCTGGTCACGGACGCCGTCGCCTGCGCGGGCATGCCGCCGGGACGGTACCGGCTCGGCGGCGAGCCGGTCGAGCTCGCCGGCTCCGACGGCGCGCCGCCGGTCCGGGCCGACGGCAGGTACGCCGGCTCTGCGCTGCGGATGGACTCGGCCGTGGCCAACCTCGTCGCCGCCGGGATCGGCCTCACCGACGTGGTCGCCGCCGCCACCAGGATCCCCGCCGACCTCATCGGCCGCGGTGACCTTGGCCGCATCGCGCCCGGCGCGGCGGCGGACCTGGTCTGGCTGGGGGACGACCTGCGCGCGCGCGCCGCATGGGTCGGCGGGCGCCAGGCCCACGGACCCGGCCCGAGAGCCCGGCGCGGCGGCCGCTAGCCTGGGACCTCCGGCTCCCGGCAGCGAGGTTCACGGTGGACGAGACGGCCCGGCGCGGGCGGGCGATGACGCGCATGCGAGCCGAGATCCTCGAGCAGCCCGAGGCGCTCGGCGGGACCATCGCCGCCCTGCTGCCGCTGGCCGGTGAGATCGCGGCGGTGGCGCGCGGCACCCGGCACGTGCTGTTCTTCGCCCGGGGCACCTCGGACAACGCGGCCGTGTACGGCAGCTATCTGATCCAGACCGCGGCCGGGAGGCTCGCCAGCCTCGGCTCGCCGTCCGTGGCCACCGCCTACCACAGCCGGATCGACCTGTCGGGCGTCCTCGCGGTCGGCCTGTCGCAGTCCGGGCGCACCGAGGAGATCGTGGAGACGCTCGCCTGGGCGGCGGGCCGCGGGGCGCGGACGATCGGGATCACCAACGCGGCGAGCTCACCGCTCGCGCAGGTCGCCGACCTCGCGCTAGTCACCCGCGCGGGAGCCGAGCGGGCCGTCCCCGCGACCAAGACCTTCACCTGCCAGCTGGCGGCCCTGGCGGTGCTGGCGATCGGGCTGGGCGCCGAGCTCGACGCGGGCCTGCTCCGGAGCCTGCCCGAAGTGATCGCCGGGCAGCTGGCCGGGGCTCGCGACGGGGCCGCCGACGGCACCGGGCTGGCCGGGCTCGACGACGTCGTGGCCGACCTGGCCCGGGCCGACGGGGTGGTCGTGTCCGCGCGGGGGCCGGCCTACTCGGCGGCGCTGGAGCTCGCTCTTAAGCTCAAGGAGGCGTGCTATCTGCACGCGCTCGGGATCTCCTACGCGGACCTGCAGCACGGCCCGATCGCCGTCGTGGACTCCCGCACCCCGGCGATCGTGATGGCCGCCGCGTCCGGTCCGACGCTCGCGGCGGCGGTCGGGCTGGCAAGGCGGGTGACAGCGGCCGGTGCGCGGGCCTACGCGATCGGCGGCGGGCCGGTGCTCGCGGCCGCCTGCGACCGGGCCGTGCCCGCCCCGGAGCTGCCCGAGTGGCTGGCGCCGGTCGCCCTGATCGTGCCCGGCCAGCTGCTCACCGAGGCGCTGGCGCGCCGTCTCGGCCTCGACCCGGACCACCCGCGCGGCCTGAGCAAGATCACGCAGACCACCTGAGGGGCGCGGCGGCCGCCCGGTGGTGCCCCGCCCGCGGCGCGGCCCTAGCCGGTGCGGTGAACCTTGTGCTGGGCGGCCTGGGCGCGCGGGCGCAGCACCATGAGGTCCACGTTGACGTGGGACGGGCGGGTGACCGCCCAGGCGACCGCGTCGGCGACGTCCTGCGCGGTCAGCGGCTCGGCCACGCCCGCGTAGACCGCTGCCGCCCGCTCGGCGTCGCCGCGGAACCTGTTCAGCGCGAACTCCTCGGTCCTGACCATGCCGGGCGCGATCTCGATCACGCGGACCGGCTGGCCGCACAGCTCAAGGCGCAGCGTCCCGGCGAGCGCGTGGACGGCGTGCTTGGCCGCGACATAGCCTCCGCCGCCCTCGTAGGCGCCGAGCCCGGCGGTCGAGCCCATGATCACCACCGTGCCATTGCCGCTGGCGATGAGCCTCGGCAGCAGCGCCTGCACCACGTGAAGCGTGCCGAGGACGTTCGCCTGGTACATGGCGAGCCAGTCCTCGGCGCTGGCATCGGCGATCTCGTCGAGCCCGATCGCGCCGCCGGCGTTGGCGACGAGCACGTCGCAGTGATCGAGTGACCCGGCCAGGTCGGTAACGGCCGCCCGGTCGGTCACGTCCAGCTGCGCGACGCTGGCCGAGCCGCCCCGCTGGGCGATCCTCGCCGCGACCTCATCCAGGCGCGCGCGCCGGCGGGCGGCGAGCACGACGCGGTACCCCTCCCGGGCGAGCCGCTCGGCCGTCGCCGCCCCGATGCCGCTGCTCGCCCCCGTCACCACCGCCACTGGCTGCATGCCCGGCATTCTGCCAGGGCTCCCGCCGTCGCGTGGCGGCGGCGGCGTCACCTACCATCGGGGCGTGGCGGAGCCCGCGACGGCCCCCCTGCGCGGGGCGATCTTCGACTGGGGTGGCGTCCTCACCATTCCGATGGCCGACATCGTCCGCGCCTGGCTGGAGGCCGACCGGGTCGATCCGGGCAGCTACGCGGCCGCCGTGCGCCCCTGGCTCGAGCGGGCCTACGGGGCCGGGCAGGAGGATTCGCCGGTGCACGCGCTGGAGCGCGGCGAGGTGGCCGCCGAGGAGTTCGAGGAGCTGCTGGCCGGCCTGCTGGTCACCGTCGACGGCGCGCCGGTGCCGGCCACCGGCCTGCTGCGCCGGATGTTCGCCGCGAGCAGGGTGCAGGCGGACATGCTGGACCTGGTCAGGCAGCTCCGTGCGGCCGGCGTGCGGACTGGCCTGCTGTCCAACTCGTGGGGGGTGCGGGACGCGTACCCGCGGCACCTGTTCGGCGGCCTGTTCGACGAGGTCGTGATCTCCGGCGAGGTCGGGATGCGCAAGCCGGAGGAGCGGATCTTCCGGCTCGCGCTCGCCCGGCTCGGCCTGTCGCCCGGCGAGTGCGTCTTCATCGACGACGTGGAAGGCAACGTCGCGGCGGCGCGGGCGCTGGGGTTCGCCGCGATCCACCATGCCAGCCCGGAGGCGACCAGGATCCAGCTGGCCGAGCTGTTCAGTCCCTGGCCGGAGCCGGCGGCGTTAGCCTGGTGCGCCATGGCGAGCGCGCGGCCGTACCCGCATCCGTCGAGCGAGGCGCGGTCGGCGAACATGCGCGGCAACCGGCGCACCGACACCGGCCCGGAGCTGGCCCTGCGGCGGGCACTGCACGCCAGGGGCTATCGCTACCGCAAGGACCTGAGGCTCGACCTGCCCGGCGGGGTCAGGGTCCGGCCGGACATCGTGTTCACCGCCCGCAGGGTCGCCGTCTTCGTCGATGGCTGCTTCTGGCACTGCTGCCCGGACCATGGCAGCCGGCCGGCCGCGAACGCCTGGTACTGGGAGCCGAAGCTGCGCCGCAACGTCGAGCGGGATCGCGCAGCCGACGCCGCGCTCGGCGAGGCCGGGTGGACCGTGGTGCGGCTGTGGGAGCACGAGTCGCTCGAGGCCGCGGTCGCGGCGGTCATCGCCGCGGTCGGCCGGCCCGGTGGCGGGGCAGGCTGACCTCTGCCCCTGGCCGGCGCGTTCGCCGGTCGCCAGGGCCCGATCGCTGGCAGACTCTGAGCACTCCCCGGAACGGGCCGCGCGCTCCGCGGAGGAGCCGCGCGGCCCGCGGAGGAGCCGCGCCGGCCAGGCGCCGCTCACCGTGGGCGGCGCGGCCCGCGGCAAGCAGCTTGGGGATCTCATGCGCGTCTACCTGCCGAGCACGCTGACGGGCCTGGGGTCGGCGCTCCTGGCCGGGCAGGTCGGGCCGCCGCCGGTGCCCGGCTACGCGGTCACCGCCGCGCTGCGCGAGTGGTACGCCAGCGGTGACCTCGAGGAGCTTGAGTACATGGCGCTGCTGCTGGCGGCCAGGGCCTCGCTGCGCCTGCTGCTCGCCGATCCGGCCGCCCCCCGGCGGCGCGTCGTCCTCGCCGCCGAGCTCGACCCGGCGTCGGTGGAGGTCAGCGGCGAGCTGACCGACGCGGGCCGGGTGGCGGTGGCGGTGCCGGTCTCGCTCACCGACGTGGTGTCCGCCCACGTGGACGACGAGGCGGCGGTCCCCGACATCGAGGCCGCCGTCGCCGCGCTGCCGGCCGCCGACGGAGGCGACGGGGACGCCCGGTTCGTCGTGGACGGGGCGGAGGGCCACGAGCTGCTGTGGTACGCGGCCGGCGAGCTCATCCACCTGATCGGCTGACCGCCGCGGCCCGCGGCCGCCGCCGGCGGGCCGGGTGCGCTCGGCGGCCGGGCCGGTCCCGTGCGACGATGAGCGGAAGGGTCCGCGGCGCCGCCGCGCGGCGCCCGCAGAACGTGGGGAGCCAGCGGTGCTCGATGCCATCACCAACGTCCCGGCACCGGCCAACGAGCCGGTCAGGGCCTACGCGCCCGGCAGTGCCGAGCGCGCGGCGCTCGAGGCGAGGATCAAGGACCTGGCCAGGGAGCCCGTCGACCTGACGATGGCCATCGGCGGCCGGCGGCGGATGGGCGGCGACCGGCTGATCGACGTGGTGCAGCCGCACAACAGGCGGCACGTGCTCGGGCGGCTCGGCGAGGCCACCGATGAGGACGTCGCCGCCGCGATCGACGCGGCCCGGCAGGCCGCTCCGGGCTGGCGCGAGCTGTCCTTCGACGACCGGGCCGCCATCTTCCTGCGCGCCGCCGAGTTGCTCGCCGGCCCGTGGCGCGCCACGGTGAACGCGGCCACGATGCTCGGGCAGTCCAAGTCGGTCCACCAGGCGGAGATCGACGCGGCGTGCGAGCTGATCGACTTCTGGCGGTACAACGTGCACTACGGCAGGCGGCTGCTGGCCGAGCAGCCGGCCTCGGCGCCCGGGTCCTGGAACCGGCTCGAGTACCGGCCGCTCGAGGGATTCGTGCTCGCCATCACGCCGTTCAACTTCACCTCGATCGCCGGCAACCTTCCCACCGCGCCCGCGCTGATGGGCAACGTGGTGGTCTGGAAGCCGTCGCCCACCCAGCAGTTCTCCGCGCACGTCCTGATGCGGCTGCTCGAGGCGGCGGGCTTGCCGCCGGGCGTGATCAACATGGTCACCGGCACCGGCGCGGCGGTATCCCGGGTCGCGGTGCCCCATCCCGAGCTGGCCGGCATTCACTTCACCGGCTCGACCGGCACGTTCCAGCGCCTGTGGCGCGCCGTCGGCGAGAACATCTCCGGCTACCGCGGCTACCCGCGCCTGGTCGGCGAGACCGGCGGCAAGGACTTCGTGATCGCCCACCCCTCCGCCGACCCGGGCGTGCTGACCGTCGCGCTGGTGCGCGGCGCGTTCGAGTACCAGGGCCAGAAGTGCTCGGCGGCGTCCCGCGCCTACCTGCCGCGCAGCCTGTGGGACCGGGTCAGGGACGACTTCATCGCCACCGTGGAGTCGCTGACGATGGGCGATGTCACCGCGGACCTGTCCACCTTCATGGGGGCGGTGATCGACGAGCGCGCGTTCGCCAAGCACGCGAGCGCGATCGAGCGGGCCAGGTCGCGGCCGTCGGTGACCGTGCTCACCGGGGGCAGGACCGACGCGACCCACGGCTGGTTCGTCACGCCGACCGTGCTTGAGTGCGACGACCCGGCGGACGAGGCGTTCACCACCGAGTACTTCGGCCCGATCCTCGCCGTCCATGTCTTCGACGACGCCGGCTTTGACTCGGTGCTCGCGCAGGCGGCCGACGTCGCGCCGTACGCGCTGACCGGCTCGGTGATCGCGACCGACCGCCGGGCGATCGCGGCGGCGACGAGCGCGCTGCGGTTCGCGGCGGGCAACTTCTACATCAACGACAAGCCGACCGGAGCGGTCGTCGGCCAGCAGCCGTTCGGCGGGGCACGGGCGAGCGGGACCAACGACAAGGCGGGGTCGATCTTCAACCTGATCCGGTGGGTCAACGCCCGGGCGATCAAGGAGCTGTTCGCGCCGCCGACCGACTACCGTTATCCGCACATGGGGTAGGCACGCGCGCGCACCCGCACCGGAGGCTCCGATCCACCGCCTCGTCTTCTGGAACATCGACCTCACCCTGGTGGACGTGGCCAGGGTCTCCCGCGACGCCTACGCCGAGGCGTTCCGGTCGGTGACCGGGCGCCCGCTGGTGGCGCTGCCGCAGCTGGCCGGCGCGAGCGACTCGGAGATCTTCTTCGAGTCGCTCGCGCTCAATGCCCCGGCCACCGCCGGGCCGGCCGCGGCCGCCCCGGCCGACGGCGACCTGCTCGCCAGGTACTCTGCGGCCCTGGCCGCCGCGTTCGGCTCACGGCGGCGGCTGCTAGCCACCCACGGCCGCGCGCTGCCCGGCGCCCGCGAGGCGCTGGCCGCCGTGGCGCGGCTGCCCGGCGTCATCCAGACCGTCCTCACCGGGACGATCAGGGAGAACGCGGAGGAGAAGCTCCGCGCCTTCGGCCTGGACCGCCACCTGGACCTGGCGATCGGAGGGTTCGGCTCCGACGTGTACCCGAAGGGCGCCGCGATCGTGCGCGCGATCGGCGCGGCCGGGCAGAGGTACCGGGTCACGGTCAGCCAGCAGGCGAGCGTGTACGTCGCCGACTCGGTCAGGGACGTGGCCGCCGCCAAGGTGGGCGGCGTGCGGTTCGTGGGAGTGGCGACCGGCCGCTCGACCCCCTCCGAGCTGCGGGACGCCGGCGCTGACGCGGTCCTGGACGACCTGCGCGACACCACGCGGGTGATCGCGGCCATCGGCCGGTGACCGGCGTGGCCCCGGGCGCCCGCGAGCCTCGGGGCACGGGACGCCGCCGCCTCGCGTGCCGCCTGGCTCGTCTCGCGGGCATCGGGCCCGGCGGGGGTTTCATACTGGTATAAACGGTCCAGTCAACGGTGACTGGCTGCTGGGGGCGGGGAACGAGCGATGGAGCAGGGGCAGGCCGCCGCCGCCGGGCGCGGGTACGGCGCGACCCTGTGGACGCCGGGCCGGGCGGTCATGGAGCGGGCCAGGATCACCGGCTACGCGCGCTGGCTCGCCGGCCGCGGGGTCGCCGCCGCCCGGGCGCTGGCCGAGGAGATCGCCGCCGTCCCCCCGGACCAGCCACGGGCCGCCGCCCGCGGTTACACCGGGCTCTGGCGCTGGTCGGTCGACCAGCCCGCCGACTTCTGGTCCTCGGCCTGGGACTACTTCGAAGTCGCCGGCCGGCGCGGGGACGGCCCGGTGCTCGCCGGGGGCCCCATGCCGGACGTCACCTGGTTCGGCGGGAGCACGCTGAATTATGCGCGCAACGCGCTCCGCGCCGCCACCGCAGCCCCGGACCGGACCGCCGTCGTGTACCGGTCCGAGGCCGGGCACGCGGGCAGCCTGACCTACCGCGAGCTCGACGAGCGCGTCGCGGCGGTGCGCGCCGCGCTGGCCGGACTTGGCGTGGGACGCGGCGACCGCGTGGCCGGCTACCTGCCGAACGGCCCGCACGCGCTGATCGCCATGCTCGCCGCCGCCAGCCTCGGGGCGATCTGGACGGCATGCTCGCCAGACTTCGGCGCGCCCGCGGTGCTCGACAGATTCGCCCAGGTCAGCCCCGCGGTGCTGATCGCCGTGGACGGCTACGTCTACGGCGGCAGGCGGTTCGACCGGCGCCGGCAGGTCGCCGACATCGCCGGCCGCCTGCCGGGGCTGCGGCACGTGGTCGCGGTCGACTACATCGGCACGCCCGGCCACGCTGGCCTGCCGGTGCCGGTCACCGCCTGGGAGGCGATCGAGCGCGGCGGCACGGGAGCGGCCGGCGCCGGACCCGGCGGCGACGGGGCCGGGCCCCGGACCGCCTTCGAGGAGGTGCCGTTCGCCCACCCGCTGTGGGTGCTCTACTCGTCCGGCACGACCGGGCTGCCCAAGCCGATCGTCCACGGCCACGGCGGGATCGTCCTGGAGCACCTGAAGGCCCTGTGCCTGCACCAGGACATCGGCCCGGGCGACGTGTTCTTCTGGTACACCACGACCGGCTGGATGATGTGGAACTACCTGGCCGGGGGCCTGCTGGCCGGGGCCACGGTGGTCGCCTACGACGGCAGTGCCACGCACCCGGCGACCGGCGCGCTGTGGGAGCTGGCCGAGCTGGCCGGCGTGACGTACCTCGGCGTCGGCGCGCCGTACCTGGTGGCCTGCATGAAGGCGGGGCTGCGGCCGGGCGCGCAGCACGACCTGTCCAGGCTGCGCGGCATCGGCTCGACCGGCTCGCCGCTGCCGCCGGAAGGATTCGAGTGGGTGTACTCGGCGGTCGCCGGCCAGGCGGGCGAGCTGGTGCTCGGCTCGTTCTCCGGCGGGACGGACCTGTGCACCGGATTCGTCGGCCCGTGCCCCCTGCTGCCGGTCCGCAGCGGGATCATCGCCGGCCCCTGCCTGGGCGCCAAGGTCGAGGCGTTCGACGCCCGGGGACGCCCGGTGACCGGCCAGGTGGGCGAGCTGGTCCTCACCCAGCCGATGCCCTCCATGCCGGTCGGGTTCTGGGGGGATGACGCCGGGGACCGGTACCGGGCGAGCTACTTCGCCGACTTCCCCGGTGCCTGGCGGCACGGGGACTGGATCCTGATCCTGCCCGACGGCGGGTGCGTCATCTACGGGCGCTCGGACGCCACGCTGAACCGCGGCGGCGTGCGGATGGGGACCAGCGAGTTCTACCGGGTCGTGGAGGAGCTCCCGGAGGTCGCCGACAGCCTGGTCATCGACACCGGGACGCTGGAGGCGCAGGGCCGCCTGATCCTCTACCTGGCGCTCGCCCCCGGGGTCAGCCTCGACGACGGGCTGCGCGAGCGCGTGCGCGCGGCGCTGCGCACCGCGCTGTCCCCGCGCCACGTGCCCGACGAGATCATCCAGGTCCCCGGGGTGCCGCGCACCCTGTCGGGCAAGAAGCTCGAGGTGCCGGTGCGCCGGATCGTCACGGGCACGCCGGTCGAGCAGGCGGCGGATCCGGACTCGCTGGCCAATCCCGAGGTGCTCGCCTACTTCGCGCCCGGCCGTCGGCCGGGCGGCGGCCAGGGCGGCGGCGCGTAGTGGGCGCGCCGTCCGGGCGCAGCTTCGGCGAGGAGGGCGGTCGCCTCACCTACGGCACCTACCTGCGCCTGCCCGAGCTGCTCGCGCAGCAGGTGCCGCTGGTCGACCCCCCGGTCCACGACGAGCTGCTGTTCATCACCGTGCACCAGGTCTACGAGCTGTGGTTCAAGCAGCTGCTGCACGAGCTGGCCGCGGCCAGGGACGCGATGGACGGCGACCGGACCTGGCTCGCCGCCCACCTGATGCGCCGCTCGCACGTGATCGGCCGGCTGCTGGTGCGCCAGGTCGACGTGATCGAGACGATGACCCCGCAGGACTTCCTGGAGTTCCGGCACGCGCTGGCGCCGGCCAGCGGCCTGCAGTCGGTGCAGTTCCGTGAGCTGGAGTTCCTGTCCGGCGCCAAGGACCCCCGGTTCGTCGGGCGCTTCCGCGGGCTCACGCCCGCTGAGCGGGACCGCCTGTCCCGCCGCCTGGCCGAGCCCTCACTCTGGGACGCCTACGTCGCCCTGCTCGGCCGGCGGGGGCTGGACGTGAGCTCGCAGGAGCGGATCAGCGACTCGCTGCTGGCGGTCGCGCGCGACCGGGCCGCCCACGACGACCTCTGGCAGCTCGCCGAGGCGCTGCTCACCCACGACGAGATCGCCGCGCTGTGGCGGGCCAGGCACGTGCAGATGGTCGAGCGGCAGATCGGGACGAAGTCGGGGACCGGGGGCTCGTCCGGCGCCCCGTTCCTGCACCGCCGCGTGCCGCTGCGCTACTACCCGCTGCTGTGGCAGCTTCGGGACAGGCTCTAGGGTCGCAAGGAGCGGGCAGATGTCTGAGCACCAGGGCCCGGCCAGGCAGGCGCTGCTGGCCGACGCCGCGGCGAGGGCCGGCGCCCCGGCGGTCGGCGAGCCGCTCAATTACCTGCGCGCCTACTACCGGCACGTGGACGCCGAGGACCTGCTCGGCGCGGGCGCGGGCCGCGTGGCCGCGGTCGCCGCCGAGCACGCCGCGCTCGCCGCCCGGCGCCCCCAGGGACGGGCGCTGGTCCGGGTCAGGCCGGGCGGCGACGCGGCCCTGCTCGGCGGCCGCGACGTCATCGAGGTCGTCACCGATGACATGCCGTTCCTCGTCGACACGATCACGATGACGCTGGCCGGCCACGAGGTCGCCGCGGAGCTGGTGATCCACCCCCAGCTGTGGGTCCGCCGGGACGTGTCGGGCTCGCTCCGCGAGGTGCTCCACCCGATCGAGGGAGCCAGGCCACTGGGCCGGCCGCGGGCCGCGGGCGCGCCGGGCGCCCCGGACGAGATCGCCGAGTCCTGGTCCCACCTGGAGGTCCCCAGGCTGGGACCGGACAAGGCCAAGGCGATCACGGCGGACCTGGAGCGCGCGCTCGCCGACGTGCGGCTGGCGGTGGAGGACTACCCGAAGATGCGCGCGGCGGCCGAGCGGATCGCCGGGCAGCTGGCTCGCGAGGCGGAGCGCGGGGCGGCCGACAGCGCGGAGCGCGGGGCGGCCGACAGCGCGGAGCGCGGGGCGGCCGACAGCGCGGAGCGCGGGGCGGCCGACAGCGCGGGGCGCGGGGCGGCGCACGAGGCGGCCGCGGGGGCGGCTCCCGAGCCGCCAGGGCCGCCCTCCAGGCCGGCGCCCGAGCCGGCGGCGGAGTCGGCGGCGGAGATCGAGCGCCTGCTCCGCTGGCTGATCGACGCCCACTTCACCTTCCTCGGCTACCGGGAGTACGAGCTGGTCACCGAGCCGGGCGGGCTGGCGCTGCGCGGCGTTCCCGGCACCGGGCTCGGCATCCTGCGCCACGACCGGCCCGGCTCGACGCCGCTGTCGGAGCTTCCGGAGGAGGCGCGCGGGCTCGCGACCGACCCCCGGCACCGGCTCATCATCACCAAGGCGAACTCCCGCGCCACCGTCCACCGGCCCAGCTACCTGGACTACATCGGGATCAAGAGGCTGTCGCCGGGCGGCGAGGTGACCGGCGAGTACCGGTTCCTCGGGCTGTTCACCCACATGGCCTACACCGAGAGCGTCACCCGGATCCCGATCCTGGACCGCAAGCTCGCGGAGGTGCTCCAGGCCAGCGACGTGCCGGCGGACAGCCACGACGGCCGGGACGTCGCCGAGTTCCTGGAGGTCTACCCGCGCGAGGAGCTGTTCTCCACCCCGGCGGCCGAGCTCGCGGACATGGCCGCAGAGGTGCTCAAGCTCCGGGAGCGGATGCGGACCAGGCTCTTCCTGCGCAAGGACGTTTACGGCCGGTATGTCTCGTGCCTGGTCTACCTGTCCAGGGACCGGTACAACACCAAGGTCAGGCTGGCCGTCCAGGAGATCCTGCGCCGCGCCCTGCGGGGCACGCAGCTTGACTACAGCGCGGTGGTGGACGAGACCCCGATCGCCCGGCTGCACATCGTCATCCGGGCCGAGCGGGGCCAGCCGCTGGCCGACGTCGACGTCGGCGCGCTGGAGCAGGCGATCGCCGCGGCGGTCCGGTCCTGGGACGACGACCTGGCCAGGGAGGCGGTGGCGCAGCTGGGCGAGGACGCCGGGCGGGCGCTGCTCGCCGAGCTCGCCGACTCGATCCCCGAAACCTACAAGGCGGACGTCCCCCCCGCGGCGGCCATCTCAGACCTGGCAAAGATCCTCCAGATGCGCCAGTCGGGGCAGGACATCTCCTTCGAGATGTGGGAGTCCGCCGGGTACGTCGGCGGGATCCCGGCCGAGCATGAGCCGGCGGGCGGCCTGGACCCGCCGGGCCCCCCGCCCGGCGCCGGCCCCGCCCCGCCGCCCCGGCGCCGGGTCTGGCGCCTGACCATCCACCGGACCGGGTCGCCGATCACGCTCACCGACGTGCTGCCCAGGCTGCAGCACCTGGGCGTGGAGGTGGTGGACGAGCACCCGTACGAGTTCACGCCGGCCGCGCGCCCGGGCGCCGCCGAGCCGTTCTGGATCTACGACTTCGGCCTGCGCAGGCAGGCCGTCGCCCCCCCCGGCCCGGGCGGCCGGGTCAGCCAGGCGCCGCACGTGACGCTGGCCTCGGTGGCAGGGCAGCTCGAGGGGGCGCTCGCCGCGCTGTGGAGCGGCGAGATCGAGGACGACGCGTTCAACGCGCTGGTCCTCGACGCCGGCCTGACCTGGCGCCAGGTCGTGATCCTCCGCGCCTACGCCAAGTACCTGAGGCAGACCGGCACCATGTTCAGCCAGGACTACATCGCGCAGGTGCTGCGGTCGAACCCGATCATCGCCCGGCAGCTCATCCGGCTGTTCGAGTCACGGTTCGACCCGGACCGCCAGGTGGGGGAGGCCGAGCGGAGCGAGGCACTGGTCGAGGAGATCGGCGGCGAGCTCGACGAGGTGGCCAGCCTGGACGAGGACCGCATCCTGCGGGCATACCTCGGCCTGGTGCTGGCCACCCGCCGCACCAACTACTTCCGGTCCGACCCGCTGACCGGCGAGCGGGCGCCGTACCTGGTGTTCAAGTTCGACGCCGCCGAGGTGCCCGACCTGCCCGCGCCCCGCCCCAGGTACGAGATGTTCGTCTACTCGCCCCGCTTCGAGGCCGTCCACCTGCGGTTCGCCGGCGTCGCGCGGGGCGGGCTGCGCTGGTCCGACCGCAGGGAGGACTTCCGCACCGAGATCCTCGGCCTGGCCAAGGCTCAGGAGGTCAAGAACTCGGTGATCGTGCCGTCGGGGGCCAAGGGCGGGTTCGTGTGCAAGCGGCTCCCCGACCCGGCGGACCGCGATGCGCACGCCGCCGAGGTGCTCGCGTGCTACCGGCAGTTCATCAGCGCGATGCTCGACGTCACCGACAACCTCCGGGCAGGACATGTCATCGGGCCCGAGCGGGTGGTCAGGCGCGACGGCGACGACCCGTATCTGGTCGTGGCGGCCGACAAGGGCACGGCCACGTTCTCCGACACGGCCAACGAGATCGCGCTGGCCCGCGGGTTCTGGCTCGGCGACGCGTTCGCCTCGGGCGGGTCGGCCGGCTACGACCACAAGAAGATGGGCATCACCGCCCGTGGCGCCTGGGAGTCGGTGCGGTTCCACTTCGCCTCGCTCGGCGTCGACGTGGACTCGGCCGACTTCACGGTCGCCGGGATCGGCGACATGTCCGGCGACGTGTTCGGCAACGGGATGCTGCTGTCCCGGCACATCAAGCTGGTCGCCGCGTTCGACCACCGGCACGTCTTCCTCGACCCGGATCCCGATCCCGGCGCGAGCTACGCCGAGCGGGAGCGGCTGTTCCGCCTGCCGCGCTCGTCCTGGGCCGACTACGACCCGGCGCTGATCTCGCCGGGCGGCGGGGTCTGGCCCAGGTCGGCGAAGTCGGTGCCAGTCTCGCCCCAGGCGAGGCGGGCGCTCGGCCTGGACCCGTCGGTGACGGCGCTCTCCCCCGACGAGCTGATCTCCGCGATCCTCGCCGCCCCGGTGGACCTGCTCTGGAACGGGGGCATCGGCACCTACGTCAAGGCGACCGGGCAGCCGCACTCCGATGCCGGCGACCGGTCGAACGACCCGGTGCGGATCGACGCCTCGCAGCTGCGAGCCAGGGTCGTGGTCGAGGGCGGGAACCTCGGCCTCACCCACGAGGCCAGGGTCGAGTACGCGCTCGCCGGCGGGCTGGTGAACACGGACTTCATCGACAACTCGGCCGGCGTCGACACCTCCGACCACGAGGTGAACATCAAGATCCTGCTCGACGGCGTGGTCCGCGACGGCGAGATGTCCACAGCGGACCGCGACGCGCTGCTGCAGGAGATGACCGACGAGGTCGCCCGGCACGTCCTCGCGCACAACTACCACCAGAACCGGGCCCTGGCGGCCTCCCGCGCCCAGGCCGCGCAGATGCTGCACGTGCATTCCCGGTACATCAGGAAGCTGGAGCGCGACGGCCGGATCAAGCGGCGGCTCGACGGGCTCCCGTCGGACCGGGAGATCGCCGAGCGGCGCGCCGCGGGCACCGGGCTCACCTCGCCGGAATTCTCCGTGCTGCTCGCCCACACCAAGATCGCCGCGGCCCAGGAGGTGCTCGCGTCCGAGCTGCCGGACGAGCCGTACCTGCGCCAGTTCCTGGAGGGCTACTTCCCGGCCCCGCTGCGCGAGCGCTACGCGGGGCGGATGGCCGGGCACCGGCTGCGCCGCGAGATCATCACCACCACGGTCGTCAACGACATGATCGACCGCTCCGGGGTCACGTTCACCTTCCGGCTGAACGAGGAGACCGGCGCGAGCGTGCCGGAGATCACCGAGGCGTGGCTCGTGGCACGCCAGGTCTTCGACATGCCCGGCTTCTGGGAGCAGGTCGCCGCGCTGGACGGCAAGGTCGAGACCTCGGCGCAGACCCTGGCGCTGCTCGAGGGGCGCAAGCTCACCGAGCGGGCGACGCGGTGGCTGCTGCACTTCCGGCGGCCCCCGTTCGACGTGCGGGCCACGATCGACTTCTTCGCCGGCGGCGTGCTGACCGTGGCGGGCGGGCTGCCCCGCCTGCTGGCCGGCCTGGACCTGACGAGCTTCGCGGAGCGGCGGCGGGCGTTCGAAGAGCGCGGCTTCCCCGCCCCGCTGGCCGAGCGGATCGCCGCGATGGTGCCGGCGTACTCGGCGTTCGACATCGTGCAGATCGCGGCGCGGTCGGCCCGCCCGGTCACCGAGACCGCGGAGGTATACTTCGACCTGGCCGACCGCCTGCAGATCACCAGGCTCCGCGACCGGATCACCGCGCTGCCGCGGGACGACCGGTGGACCACGATGGCCAGGGGGGCGCTACGCGACGACCTGTACGCGGCGCACGCCTCGCTCGCCGCGGACGTGCTCAGCGTCACCCCGGCCGGCACTCCGGAGGAGCGGCTGGCCGCGTGGGTGGCCAGGAACGAGTCCGCGGTCGCCAGGGCCAGCCAGACGCTGTCGGAGATCTGGGAGAGCGACGCGTTCACCGTCTCGACGCTGTCGGTCGCGGTCCGGGCCATCCGCACGCTGGTGTCGTCCAGCACCCTCCCGGCCTGAGCCGGGCGGCCGGCGCGCACGGGCCGGCACGGGGGGGCGGGCGGCCGCGTGGCTGCCTGGCCTGCGCCGTCCGCGCGCTCGCGTAGGCTTTCCGGCATGGCGATCGACCATGCCAGCGAGCTGGCGGAGCTGTCCGGCAAGCTCGCCGGGATCGAGGCTGTCCTGGACCCGGAGGGCATGCGCAAGGAGGCCGGCGAGCTGCGCGAGCGCGCCGCCGATCCGGCGCTGTGGGAGGACCAGGAGACCGCGCAGTCCGTGACGAGGCGGCTGTCCTACCTGGAGGCCGAGCTGTCCAGGCTCGAGTCGCTGCACCGCAGGATCGACGACGTGTCGGTGATGTTCGAGCTGGCCGAGAGCGAGCACGACGAGCCGACCATGCAGGAGGCGCTGGCCGAGCTCGCCGCGATCCGCAAGCAGGTCGACGAGCTTGAGATCAAGACGCTGATGTCGGGCGAGTACGACGCGCGCGAGGCGCTGATCTCGATCACCGCTCAGGCCGGCGGCGCGGACGCGGCCGACTGGGCCGAGGGGCTGCAGCGCATGTACCTGCGCTGGGCCGAGCGGCACGGGTACCCCACCGAGATCTACGACACCTCCTACGCGGAGGAGGCGGGGATCAAGTCCACGACGTTCGCGGTCAAGGCGCCCTACGCCTACGGCACGCTCCGGGGCGAGCACGGGACACACCGGATGGTGCGGATCTCCAAGTACGACAACCAGGGGCGCAGGCAGACCTCGTTCGCCGGGGTGGACGTGCTCCCGGTGGTCCAGCAGACCGACAACATCGACATTCCCGATGACGAGCTGCGGATCGACGTCTACCGGTCCAGCGGGCCGGGGGGCCAGGGGGTGAACACGACGGACTCAGCGGTCCGGATCACCCACCTGCCCACCGGGATCGTGGTCTCCTGCCAGAACGAGCGGAGCCAGATCCAGAACAAGGCGACGGCGATGACGGTGCTCAAGGCCAAGCTGCTGGAGCGCAAGCGCGAGGAGGAGGCGGCCAAGCTGAGCGAGCTGCGCGGCGAGTCGCGCCGCAGCTGGGGCACCCAGATCCGCAACTACGTGCTGCACCCGTACCAGAACATCAAGGACCTGCGGACCGGCGTGGAGACCGGGAACACGGCCGCGGTGCTGGACGGGGAGATCGACGAGTTCATCGAGGCGGAGATCCGCTGGCTGCGGACCCACGGCCTGTAGCGCTAGGGAGCGAGGTGCTGGATCGCCAGGATGACCGCGAGCGCGGCGAGCAGGATCGCGAGCGCGTAGGGGATGGCGAGGCCGCCGCGGGCGCCGCCATGCAGGTCGGAGCGGGCTGCCCGGCAGGCCGGGCAGCGGCCGTCAGCCACCGGCCCGGCGCACCGGGCGCAAATCAGGTGTTCACAGCTCATGACGGTGCCTCCGGCGGCCTGCCCCAGGCCTCTTCGACAATGTTGGACGTTCCAGCCTAGTTTCCCCCCTAGACTGTCCGGTGACCAGTCCGGGGGAGCGTCCCGTCCCCGCCATGTCCCGCCTTGAGCCGGTGTGATGAGCCTGTGATCCACTTCGAAGGTGTCACTAAGACGTACCCGAATCAGAGTCGCCCCGCCCTGGAGAGCGTCGACCTGGACGTGGAGAAGGGCGAGTTCGTCTTCCTGGTCGGTCCCTCCGGCTCGGGCAAGTCGACGTTCCTGCGCCTGATCCTGCGCGAGGAGCGGCCCACCGCGGGCAGGATCTACGTCGCCGGCCGGGACCTGGCGCGGCTGTCGACCTGGAAGGTGCCGCAGCTGCGGCGGCGGATCGGGTGCGTCTTCCAGGACTTCCGCCTGCTGCCCGGCAAGAGCGTGTACCAGAACATCGCGTTCGCGCTCGAGGTGATCGGCAAGCCGCGGCGCTTCATCCGCAAGGTCGTGCCCGAGGTCATCGACCTGGTCGGCCTGGAGGGCAAGGCGGACCGGATGCCCGACGAGCTCTCCGGCGGCGAGCAGCAGCGGGTGGCCATGGCCCGGGCCTTCGTGAACCGGCCCATGATCCTGCTGGCGGATGAGCCCACGGGGAACATCGACCCGGCCACGTCGATCGGGATCATGAAGGTGCTCGACCGGATCAACCGGACGGGCACGACGGTCGTGATGGCCACGCACGATGCCGCGATCGTCGACTCCATGCGCAAGCGGGTCATCGAGCTTGAGTACGGCAAGGTGGTGCGGGACCAGTCCCGCGGCGTCTACGGCCAGGCCTATTAGCGCGGCGCGGGCCGGGGCCACCAGGCGAGAGACAACCGAGGGATCAGCTACATGCGCGCGCAGTTCGTGTTCGGCGAGGTCTGGGTTGGCCTGCGGCGGAACCTGACGATGACGGCCGCCCTCGTGGTGGTCGTCGCGATCAGCCTGTCGCTGCTCGGCACCGGCCTGCTGTTCGTCAAGCAGGTGGATCACACCAGGTCGCTGTGGCAGAGCAGGGTGCAGATCTCGATCTACCTGTGCGATCAGACGCCGCTCAGCACGCAGTGCGCCAAGAACGGCCCGGTGACCGCCGCCGAGAAGGCGCAGATCAGCCACGTGCTCACCGCGCTGAACCAGGTCGTCCACGTCACCTACCTGAGCCAGCAGCAGGACTACCAGCAGTTCAGGCAGGAGATGGCCGGCTTCCCGGCCCTGATCGCGAACACCCCCCCGGCCGACATCCCCGCGTCGTTCCAGGTCAGGCTGAAGAACGCGCAGGCCGATGCCGCGCCCGTCGCCGCCGCGGTGGCCGGCATGCCGGGCGTCGACTCGGTCGTGGACGACTCGGCCATCCTCACCAAGTTCTACAAGCTGCTCGGCGGCGCGCGGGACGCGGTGATCGTGACCGCGATCATCCTGATCGTCGCCGCGATACTCCTGGTCGCGAACACGATCCGGCTCTCCGCGTTCAACCGCCGCCGGGAGACCGCGATCATGCGGCTGGTCGGCGCGTCGAACTTCTACGTCCAGCTGCCGTTCCTGGTCGAGGGCATGATCGCCGGCCTGTGCGGCTGGCTGATCGCGACCGGCCTGCTGATCGGGGCGCGCGCCGGGCTGGACGGGCTGCAGCAGTACTTCCCCTTCCCGATCACGCTGTCGACCCTTGACCTGGCCCAGGTCGTGACCATCACGATGCTGATCGCGCTGGTCCTGTGCGGCACCACCTCGTTCCTCACGCTCCGGCGTTACCTGCGGGTCTGAAGGGCCGGACCGACGGCCGTGGCAGCGGATCGCAGCAGGGCACCCCGTCCGGGCGCGGCCTCCGGCGCCCGCCGGGACCGGCATTCGGGTCGTGCCCGCCAGGGTAGGAAGGTCGTGGCGAGCAACCGCCGGGCCAGGCACGACTACGCGATCGAGGACGTCGTGGAGGCGGGAATTGTGCTGACCGGGACCGAGGTCAAGTCGCTGCGCGCCGGGCGGGCGTCGCTGGCCGAGGCGTACGGCGTCATCACCGGCGGCGAGGCATGGCTGCACGGGGTGCACATCCCCGAGTACGCTCACGGCACGTGGACCAACCATGAGCCGCGGCGGGTCCGCAAGCTGCTCTTGCACCGCAAGGAGATCGACAGGCTCGCGCGGGCCACGGAGCAGCCGGGGCTGACGCTGGTTCCCCTCTCGCTGTACTTCTCCGACGGCAAGGCCAAGATCGAGCTTGCGCTCGCGCGCGGCAAGCGCACCTACGACAAGCGGCACGACATCGCCCGCCGGGACGCGGCCCGGGAGATCGAGCGTGCCGTGCGGCGCCGCGGGTAGCACAATGGCATCCGATGGCCCGTATGGCTAGGCGCGGCGCCCATTCGGCGAGGCACCGGGCAGGGCGGCCCCAGCCCGATGCCATGAGCGCCGGGCTGGCCGCCTCCCGGGCGGGCGTGGCGGATGCCCCGGCGGCACCGGGCGCGACGGGGGCCCCGGCGGCACCGGGCCTGTCGGCGGGCCCGGACGTGCCGGCCACGACGCAGGCCCGGGCGGCATCCCGGGCGGCATCCCAGGCGGCATCCCAGGCGGCGCCGCGGGCGGCGGCGAACGGGGCGAGCGTGGCCCCGGGCGCCGCGGTGGGCCTGCCCGGCGGGAACGGGGCCGCCCGCCGGCCATCTCCCGCCGCGGGCCGCCAGCCCTCCCGCCGCGAGGGCCGGGTGCGAGGTGGCGCCCTCCGGGCGGCCGGCCTCGCCTGCGCCGTCGCCGTGGTGATCATCGCCGGCCTGGTCGGGACGGGCCCGTCCGGTGACTCGGTGACGGCCAGCGTCAAGGCGTTCCTGCTCGACTGGGAGAACGGGGACTACGCGGCGGCCGCCGCCATGACCACGGGTGATCACGCGGTCGTCGCCGCTGCGCTGCGGTCCACCTACCGGCAGCTCGGCGCCGAGGACCTGATCCTCGGCATGGGCCCGCTGGCCCAGTCCGGCGCCGGCCCGCAGCCGATCACAGTCCGGGGCGACACCGCGCGGGTGATCTTCAACGCCACCATCGACCTGGGCCGGGGCGGGCTGATCTGGCGCTACCAGGGAGCGTTCACCATGCGCCGCGGCAGCACGGGGTGGCGCGTGGTGTGGGCGCCCTCGGTCATCGTGCCGGGGCTCGGGCCCGGCGAGCGGCTGGCCGTGGTCACCACCACGCCGCGCCGGGCCGCGCTGCTCGACAGCGCCGGCCGGCCGCTGCTCGTGCCGTCCAGGGTCGTCCAGGTCGGCGTGATCCCCGCCACGGTCACCAGCCCGGCGCGGACCGCGCGGCGGCTGGCCGCCGCCACCGGCCTGCCGCTCGCCGACGCCGATGAGATGGCGAGCCAGATCCAGGCGTGGCCGCCCCGGTCGTTCCTGGAGCTCGTCCAGCTATCCCCGTCGGGCTACGCGCGGCTGCGCGCGGCGTTGCGCCAGGTGCCGGGGCTGCGCGTGCGGGACGTGACCCGGCGCCTGTTCGTCAGCACGGTTCCCGCCGTCACCGGGACGGTCGGCACCGAGATCGCAAAGGTGCTGATCGCCGACGGGCAGCCGTACCAGCCGGGCGCCACGGTCGGGCTGTCCGGCCTGGAGCAGGCGTACCAGGCGGAGCTGGCCGGCACCGCGACCACCGAGGTGATCGTCCAGGACCGGGCGGGCCGGCGGGTGGCGGTGCTTGGCCGCTGGCCCGGCCGGCCGGGCCGCCCGGTGCGCACCACGATCGACGCGGCGATCCAGCGCGCGGCGCAGCGGGCCGTGGCGGGCGCCGGCACGTCGGCCGCGGTGGTCGCGGTCAACTCCGGTGGCGGGAACTCCGGGCGGACGGCGGCCGGCCGGGTGCTCGCCGTGGCCACGGGCCGCGCCGGGGGCATGCCGGCGGTCAGCCCCCTGACCGGCGGGTACCAGCCCGGGCAGGCGTTCACGGTCATCTCGGCGGCGGCGCTGCTCGCCTCCGGGTCGGTGGGGCCTGGGAACCCGGTGCCCTGCCACGCCACGAACCAGGTGGGCGGCCAGACGTTCTCGAACGTGCCTGCCGTGCACCTGAGGGCCAACCCGACCTTCGCGTCCGACTTCGCGCATGCGTGCAGCACCGCGTTCGTCGGCCCGTCCCTGTACCTCAGCGGGCCGCGGCTGACCGCGGTGGCGCGCCAGTTCGGCATCGGCGCCCCCTGGCGGCTGCCGGTGCCCGCGTTCGCCGGCTACGTCGGCGGCTCCGCCGGCCAGGGGCAGCTCGCCGCCGAAGTGATCGGGGGCGGCACGGTCCGGGTCAGCCCGCTGGACATGGCCCTGGCCGCCGCCGCGGCCGACTCGGGGTTCTGGGCGCCGCCCTCGCTGGTGGCCGGAGCACCCCCCCGCCCATCGCCCGTCGCCGCGCTGCGCGGCCGCGTGGCCGGCCAGCTCCGCGCGCTGATGGGGGCCGCCGTCCGCTCGGGTGCCGCAGCGGGTGCCCGGATGCGCGGGCTGTACGGGCAGGTCGGCGTCGCCCCGCTGCCCGGCCATCGCGGGATCCGGGCGGTCTGGTTCGTCGGCTACCGGGGCAGCGTGGCCTTCGCCGTCATGGTGCTGTCGCGCTCGGCGTCGTTCTGGCCGGCGATCCAGGTCGCCAGGGCGTTCGCCGCCGGCTTGCCCGGCCGATGAGCCAGGCGGATCGCCTGGAGCTGGGGCGGCCCGCGGGGCTGGGCCTCGGGCGGGCGTCCCCGGAGGCCGGCTCCCGCGGTGCCTGCGGTCCCGATGCCCGCCGTACCCGCTGAACGGAAATCTCATCACGCAGAGCAACTGTCACACCACTCACTGGCGTCTTACGTATTGAGGCTGGCCTGCCGCTTGGGGGGTTGCGGCGCAGCCGTCGTGAGGAGAACCGGGCCTCATCTCGGGGGAGGCCCGGGCACTGGGACCGGCCCCGACCCTGCCGGTCATGTGCCCCTGCGGGTGCGTCTTCGGCCACCGCCAGCGCCCGCAGGGGCCTTCTCATGCGCGGCCGGCGGGGCTCCCCCGGTCCCGCCGGACGGGGAATCCGCCGGGCCAGCCTGGCGTTGAACCATCCGGTGATGCCGTGGACGGCGTGGCACGGTATGATCGGGACACAACTGCACAGGGGGTGACTGGCTTCGACTTCGGTCGTCGATCCAGGGGAAGCGGGCCGAGGGTTGCGGTGGTGACCTCGCAAATCCCGTCGCCGCGAACAACAAGTGCCAAGACAACGCGCACTAGCCTCGCCCTCGCCGCCTGAGCGAGAATCCGAGGCCGTCAGCCCGGGAGGTCCTCCGGCCCGGTGCCTGGCGTCAGTGAGGAGGATCCACCGGCTGGCCCGGTCGCGGGGCTAGCCGGGACATCGCACAGCGACTGAGCCCGCTCGGCGGCTTGCCTGCATGACCGCCGGGGCTGAGAACAGCAGCGCAGGCTGCGCCCGGAGAAGCCCTGGAGAGGCACTGAAGGACGCGGGTTCGATTCCCGCCACCTCCACCAAATTGGTCATTGCACGAGCACCTGGTCCCGATGCTGTCTCATCGGGCGTTCGGGCTGCCCGCTGGCTTGCTTCCGGCTGAGGGATGCGGAAGACGGGCACGATCCGGCCTAGATCGTTGACCGGGGAATGTGGGCAGGTCAGTGGTCGTAGGCGATCAGGGACCGCTTGACGGGCGCGCCGGTGATCCAGTTGTGCCAGATGCAGGCGTTGAGCGCGAGCAGCCGCTGGACGATGCGGGCCCACAGCCCGGCGGGCACCCGGCTGCGGTGGCGTTCGAGGCCAAGCTGGTTCTTCAGCGTCCAGGTAATCGCCTCGACGCGCTGGCGCAGCCAGTTCGGGAAGGGCCTGGGCGTCTGCTCGTCTTTGCGGGCCGGGCGGATCAGGGTCAGGCCCAGCTCGTCGCTGGCGATGTACTGCTCGGTCTCCTCGCCAGCCAGGCCCTTGCCGGTGACGACGGCGGTCCCGGGCGCGGGCCGGTTCGCGGGCTGGCCTTCCAGGATCTGCCGGGTGGCCTTCCGCTCCCCGTGCAGCTTGGGATTGGCCAGCCCGAAGCCGGTCACCGTCCCGTCACAGGTGCAGATGATCAAGAGCTTCGATCCCCAGTACCAGCGGGAATGGCTGGGACAGTATCCGTACCCGGCATATCCGCACAGGTCAGAGCGGCGGGCGGTGGTCACCGACTGGCCGCACGGGACCGGGGTGGCGTCCATCAGCCGCACCAGCTCCGCCGTCCCGGGGGTGTGATCGGCCAGCCAGCGCAGCGCGGCCTCCATCAGCGGCGCGAGGTTCTTCAGCCGCTCGTTGCACTCGCTTTGCCCGAGCAGCCGCGGGAACAGGTGCCCGGCCAGCCGCGGCGCGATCCGCAGCCAGTGCCGCTCGTCATCGAACCGCAGCAGGACCTGCGCCACGGCCAGGCAGGCCAGCTCGGCGTCGGTCACCTCCGGCCGGCCGCCCGGACCAGACCGGGTGAACCCCCGCACCGGGATGATCTGGTCGGTCAGTTCCACGTACAGTGCGGTCAGGAGGGTGTCCAGGTCGGCGATCATGACGGGCTCCAGGGTCCGGCGCGTGCGAGAACGCCGATTCTGGACACTCTTCACATCTCAGTCACGGACCCAGACGGTGTGTCGCCTCACACCTTCCTCACCAGGCACGAGACCCCGGTCAACGATCTAGCCCGGTGATCTTGACCTGGGCGACGAGGGTCTCGATGAGCGCCTTGCGCTGGTTGTGGCTGCCCGAGCCGACCCGGTGCAGGCGGTGGTGTCGTAGCGGGTGCGCCGGTAGCAGGAGTAAGAGCGGTAGATGCGGGTCTTGCCGTGGGCGCGGGTGCCGATCATGGCGCTGCCGCAGAGCGGGCACCGGATCAACCGTTGAGCAGGTAGTCCGAGCTGCTCGCGGCGCTTGGCGTCCTCCTCGCGGCGGGCCGCGAGGAGGGCCTGCGCAGCGTCGAACTACGCCTGGCCGATGATCGGCGGGTGGCAGCCAGCGATGGTGATGCCCCGGAACGTCAGCGCGCCCGGTGAGTACGAGGCCGGGCAGACCCTCGAATTTCGGATGGCCCGTGACGCGGACAAGATCGAAACCATGCTGCAGGCCGTCGAGTACCAGGCTCAGGGCCACGACACCAGCGCCTGGCGCGAGACGTCAGCGACCGCGAGCGGCAGCTGGCGCAGGCGATCGCCTCAGGTGACCCGCACGGATGGTGGTCCGCGTTCGCCGCGTCCTACCGGGAACTGCGCGCCAGCGCACGAGGGCGGGGCCGCAAGAAGGAGCCGCCGGAAGCCTCGCGGTAGGCCCTCGCCGGGGTCTAATCCGCGTTCAGCGCCGGGACTGCGCGCGGCGGCCCGGCCACGTGCTGCGTTCCGCCCCTCACCAGGCGCGAGGCCGCAAGCTGCGAGGCCGCAAGCTGCTCTGCCATCCCGCCCGGCGGGCACGGCGCCTCCCTGATTGGCTCCGCCTGACCACTACCTCCGACGCGAACCCGCCCCATGCCCCCGGTCCCGCCGGGGAGCACGCGAATGGATGAACGCAGTCAGCGGCACTGCCCGCCACCGGAACAAACGGACCATGGGGCGGGCCCGGATAGCTGAACACCAGCCACGATCGGCAGGGACCCATTCCCGCGCCGCCGGGTCCTCCGGTTCGCGGCCAGCCCGCCTCGAGGACGCCTCCGGCGCCGCTACGCGGCCAGGGAAAGCGCCTGGTCCTTGACCCGGCCACCTGCGAACCACAACCCGGCAGCTACGCGGGAGGCGGTCTGGAGCATCCCGAGTTTCGTGCACACCTGGTTTCGTGTGTGCAGTGGCGCCGGGTGGCGGCTGCTGTGGTGAGGTTACCTGGTCTGCCTCCTTCTCGTGTGTACGGGGCTTGACATGGGGCGGAGGG